>TARA_B100001057_G_scaffold52608_3_pt1 | contig 27380 bp, 26 predicted proteins | sample TARA_B100001057 | Tara Oceans TARA_B100001057 (sample SAMEA2621839) | marine metagenome | biome: marine biome (ENVO:00000447); feature: surface water layer (ENVO:00002042); material: "saline water (ENVO:00002010), including plankton (ENVO:xxxxxxxx)" | depth 5 m
GCCTTGATCATTCACTAAGTCTGAAACAAATTCATTCAAAACAGGATCATAGGCAGAACCTGACTGTTTTCTTAATTCGGCCACCATTTTTATTGCGCCATCATGATGGTTAATCATCAGATTCAAGAAAAGCCTATCAAAGGTTGTTCCATCTGATTCTTCGAGCTGTTTTAATTGTTGAGGTGTAGCCATTCCTGCCATTTTTACGTGCATTCCCATGCTATGATCCATTCCCATGCTATGATCCATTCCCATTGAAACATTTTCACCCCTTTCTTCTAGCCATCCGTCCATAAAGTTCATTTCGTCCTCTTGAGAGGCTTCAATTCTTCCTGCTAAATCAATGATTGAAGGAGAATTTGTTCTTGTAGGCGCAAGCTCAGACATTATTAAAGCTTGGTTATGGTGAACTATCATTCCCTGAAGAAAGGATACATCAGCATTTGTGTAAGATGTATTTGCAATTGCAATTGCAGTTTCCGGATCGATATTCTCTGTCGGCTTTCCTGGAGCACCAGGATTTACAATTTTTGGTTCTGTAGCGACCGCAAACATAACCAAAGATAGAAGTAGAGTTGTAATTTTAATTTTCATATTTTTTCCTTAATTAGAAATAATACCATTTTCAGAAAAAACAATTAACCTAGATATAATCTTTAAACAAATCTTATGAACTATAGACCAGAGATTGATGGACTTCGAGCAATGGCAATTTTGCCAGTTGTTTTTTTTCATTTAGGGTGGCCGTTGTTTAACGGTGGCTATATTGGTGTAGATATTTTTTTCGTTATTAGTGGTTATCTCATTTCAACATTGATAATAAAAGAAATTGATTCCAAGAAATTTTCAATATTAAAGTTTTATGAAAGGAGAATAAGAAGGATATTTCCTGCTCTTTTTTTAGTTACAGTAGTGACAATGCTAATTGGGTGGTTCCTTATGCTCCCATCTGACTTCAAAGCATTATCTCAAAGTGTTTTCTCTGTCTCAATTTTTTCCTCCAACATATTTTTTTGGCTCACTAATCCTTATTTTTCCCCTCCAGCTGACTTGCAGCCGCTTTTACACACGTGGAGTTTATCTGTTGAGGAGCAATTTTATCTTCTCTATCCTGCTTTGGTCTTACTATGCTTAAGGTTAGGCTTTATCTTTTTCGTAGTCTGCCTTTGTACTATATTTTTTAGCAGTTTTTTATCTCAATATCTCGTCATATTTGAACAAGCAAGTTGGCAGTTTTATTTAATCATATCTAGAGCTTGGGAACTCATATTTGGAGTGTTAATAGCTATTCTTTTGTACAAGGCTAAGCCAAATTTTTCAAACACTCTAAAAGAAATCGGCTCAATCATAGGTTTCGTCATACTTTTTTCATCATTTTTAATTTTTGATGAAAATACTCATCACCCTTCAATCTGGACATTTTTGCCTGTATTTGGCACAGGTCTAATAATAGTATTTTGTACTAAAGAAACTGCTCTTTATAAAATTCTTTCTCTTAAACCAATAGTCAGTATTGGATTAATTTCTTATAGCCTGTATTTATGGCATTTCCCAATTATCTCTTTCACTAAGTATAGCCAGCTACAAGAACTTTCATTTTATCAGTCCATTTTTATATTCATTTTTTCATTAGTCATTTCATATATTTCATGGAGGTTCTTTGAAAAAAAATTCCGAGATTTTAAAATCATCTCAACTAAAGTCGTCTTTATCTTTGCCACAGTTGGTTCTATATTTCTTGCTTCTATAGGCCTTGTAGGACATTTCAACAATGGGTTTGATAATAGATTGTCAAGCGAGCAATCAAAATTACTTAACATTAAGAGCCTTAAAAAATTTAATAAACAATTAAGAACAGGCATTTGTTTTCTTGAAGATGGCCAGTCTGTTGATGGGTTTAATAAAAACTGTTCATCAGGAGAAATTCTGCTTTGGGGGGACTCACATGCTGCAGCCCTTTTTGAGGGATTAAATAAAATTAGCGCTGTTTCTCAGTTTACATCTTCTGGTTGTCCGGCAATCTTTAATATTGTCTTAGCAGATAATCGAAATTGTGGAAAATTGAATAATGAAATCTTTTCTAAAATTAAGTCAAATAAATACGAGTACATTATTCTTCATGCAAATTGGATTAGGCACGGTTACGGAAATTATGAAATTTATCTCAAAAACACGTTAAAAAAAATCGGTAATAATTGGAAGGAAGCCAATATTATTATTATCGGCAGCACACCACAATGGTTTAACTCTCTGCCTAAATATATTGTTTTAAACGACTTGAGTATCAATGAAATCGCTAAGAATGGCGGCTATGTTAAAACAGACCTAGATGAATTGCTTGTTGCTGACAAATTAATTAAAAAGATTGTCCAAGAATTGAATATGGAGAATATCAAATTTTTCCCAGTCCTAGACAGATACTGTAAGGATTCCAAATGTTTAGGTATTGATCCAAATAGTGCAAATAATTTACTCTTTTGGGATTATGGCCACTTGACCGAAAGAGGCTCTAGCATTTATGTTGGAGAGGTTCTGAAATAAGTTTATTTTATTTTTTTGTTTCCTAAACTAGAATCGCCAATTTTAAATCCTGAATCATAAGGATCTACTCTTTGGGCGTAAGAAAAAAGTTTTTTTGATAAAAACTTACTTATCTTGTATCTATACATGCTTAGTATGCTCTTCACTGATAACCAATCTTTTTTAGAAAAATTTAGATAATCATTAAAAGGTTTTATATTCCTGTTGCTTGGTGCGTCTTTCAGAAGCTCAACTATGTAATCCGAATAACCATAAACCTTTGCTATTTCTAAAGAAGATAAAATGGCTTTATTCCAACTATCTTCATCCAATTCCTGAAGATCTATGTGAAGTTGTCTTGTATTTTTAAAAAAAAGCGCATCTCCTGAAATGAGCCTCCCTTTTTTAGACCCAAAAAATAGAGAGTTTCGGTTCTTTTGAAAAACCCTTCTGATATCCCAAACTTCAAAGCCTTGGCTTCTCAAAAATTGCTCTATTTCACTAAAAAGTGGCTGTCCCTCATACAATTCAGCAAATTCAATTTCAAGTTCAATGCAAGAAATCGTCTTGAGAGATTTTAAGCCTCCTTTTAAAGCATCAAGCTCTGCACCCTGAATATCTAACTTAATAAAATTAGGATTTTCAATGCCTTCATTTTTAAGAATATTATCTAAAGTATTTGTTTGAATCTTTGCAGTCTCTTTAACTTTGAATCTATCTGAATATGGGTATTTTTCTAGTAGTTTTAAATTTGGTCTAAAAATTGATGAGCATTCTCCCTTATTCGTAAAATTAATCTCAATAGACTGCTTTTGTGATGATAAGGCCTCATTGATAATTACATAGTTTTTTGAAGAATATTTTGTCTTTAGCTCATCATAAGCCTCAGGATCTGGCTCAAATGCAACTATAGTTTTCTCTTTAATGCTAGAGAATCTGGGTAAAATCTCTCCTGCAGCCCCTACATCAATTAGAATCATAATGGGATTATAACTTATTTGCTCATAATCATACTTTAGTTTATTGTCATTTTATGAAGCCTAATGTAACAATTTCCAAAAATGGAGAAGTTCAAAGCAACGATGAATTTGTAAAAAAATTTAATGATAAATTGTTTCAATTAGAGAAAGAATTTACAAATAAAATTGACGGTTTTTTGGATGCAAATAAAAATCAACCATTTATTTTTTTATCAGCGATATTAAGCAGAAGCATACATCAATCTAAGATCTATTATGATTATTGTTTACTAAAAAATATTTCTGAGTTCCTAGATAACGGATATCAAATTGATTATATTGAAATTGGACCTGAACTTCATGAGACGATACAGCAAATCAAGAAAATAGATTCAGAAAAAATCTCAAAATTTGCTGTTATAAGTAACAACACCAATGAAGTAAACAACCTTTTACGGTTGGTAAAGTTTTTAATTATTAAGCTATTTCAAATCACTCTTATAAGAACTAACTTTAACCAGTCAAAAAATATTGGGGAATGTAAAGGTCTTTTTAGTTCGTATGTTTTCAAAGGTGCGGCACGCCAAAACTATTACTTTGGAAATGAATTAAATTCCGAAAATTCTGAATCGGCATTTTGTCCAGTAATCATCGATACTAGTCTAAGTGATTTATTTTCCACTATAAGCGAACTAAAAAAAATTAAATCGCCTTTAATTTTCAAGGAACATTATCTTAGTTTTAAAGACGTACTTAAAGGACTAGCACACTACTCAAATGAAAGGAGATTCTCAAAAGATTGCGTAAAAACTGGCAGCATTGATTTTTTGATATCTAAACACTTATCAAATGCTTTATTTAATACACAATCACTAGAGGCTCACTTAAATATGTTTGGTTTTAGCAAATTATTTTCTAAGGTAGATATACCAAGAAAATTAATTGTTTCTTGGGAAAATCAAGCTTCTGAAAAAGCAATAATTTATTCAGCCCGAAATCATACTGATACAGAAACTACTGGATATATTTCCAGACCAATTAAGCAAAATGAATTTAACCTTATAAGTTCAGAGCAGGAAGTAAAAAATTGTCTTTGTCCAAGTAGATTATTTGTAACTGGAAAAAGTGCATTAAAAAAATTTCATGAAACTAACCCCAAACTTAATGTATCTCTAGGGCCAAACCTAAGGTTTAGATGGAATGGTGATGCTCATAAAAAAATTAAAGACCCTGTTGAAAGAAAGAATTTAATATTCTTATTTCCTGGCGAAAATAAACTCTTTGAATCTCTTGAACAGATAGTTGACGAGTTGATAGAGGCTAACATCCACACACAATTCAATTTCTATGCAAAATTGCACCCTTACTTCAAACACTCAAAAGGTTTAAACAACAATATTGAATTAGTAGATCAAAAAATTGAGGATTTCCCAAACGGGGCAATAGTTGTTTCCACTGCAAGCATTGCAGCCCTTGAATCAGCTGCTAAAGGTTTTAGAACGGTATTATTTATTGAACAATACAACGAATGGGAAACAGCCCTGCACTCAAGTAGTGAAAACTATTCTATTCCCACATTTAAAGATACATCAGAACTTATTAAAATAATTAATGAAAACTCGCATTTTACATCTATAGATACTGAAAAGATTGAAAATGCTTTTTTTAATAACAGCATCAATGAAGGATTAGATTTCTTTTATAAGTAGTTTTTTTGATAGAATCTCTATGTGATTCAATATAAAGCACAGAAAAGTTTTCTAAAAGAAGATTTTTGTAAGAACTTAGTTCAAGAAGGAAAAACCTTTTTTGATAATAATATTTCAGGCGGAGATGTTATCCATGGTGGAAGAAACTTTATTCCAAATTCCTCTCTAGATTGGCATGATCTTTGTGAAAAGAATGAGTCATGGAAAAAGCTCAATAAAAAGCTAAATAGCCAAGAGTTCTTAGATTATGTTTCTGGCTTATTTGATCAAAATAATGAGCAATATAAATGCATCAAACTCTATACAAAAAAAAGAAATTTTAGTGCAAACCTCAATCAAAAAGTAAAAATTTCAGGTTTTAAAACTCTTTTAGGTGCAATGGTATACAAATCGTATTTATTCTTAACCAGACATTTAATATCTTTTTTTAATTCGATCTTCAGCAGAAAGGTGAGCTTAGAACTATTGATTGATTTTTCAATTGCATCGAAGGGTTATACCAGAGAAGTCCACAGAGACAGCAATAACAGAAAATTCGTTTTTCTTATATATCTTAATTCTCTAAGTAGCTCGGCGGAGGAGGGTGGTGAATTTGTTACATGGAAACTTAAAGAAAATAAAGACTATAAAAGTGGTAGGCCAAACCCAAATGATTGTGAAGTTATTGAAAAAATTTCTCCTGAACCTGGGAAGTTAATTGTTTTTAAGAATGATAATTTTTCCTTTCATTCAGTCAGCAAAATGACGTCAGTTGAGAATAGATACTTTATATATGGGGGGTTTACACAACTTTCCGGAAAAAATAAATTTATGGAAAAATACGATTATTCAATGAAAACTGAGTTTAACATCTACCTTTAATTCAACAATGCCATCTCCTAGAATTTCTGTAATTATTAATTGTAAAAACGGTGAGAATTTTCTTGAGGAAGTTTTTAAAGCTCTTAAAAAACAAAAATTTAAAGACTTTGAAGTTATTTTCTTAGATAGTGGGTCTGTAGACGGCTCTAAAAAAATTTTTGATAGATACAAAGAAGATAATTATTTTTATGTTGAGGGCAATGAAAATGATTCTCTTGCCGAGTCAAGAAATAAAGCTGTAAAGAAGTCTAGAGGAGAGTGGTTATGCTTCAATGATCAAGATGATATCTATCTTAGTGAAAGATTTAGTGATCCAATGAAAATTGCTGAAAAAGATACAGATTTAAAATTAATCTTTTCAGATTTTGAAAAAATTGATTTAAATTCTAAAAGTTTAGGCTCTGGATCATTTGGAAAGTGCTCGTTTTCAAATGTTCTTCTTGGCACAGCTAATGTCGGCCTTTTAACGCTAACAGTTAAGAGAGACTGTTTTGATAGTTTAGGCGGCTTTGATGAAAGATATCCTCACTCCCAAGACTACCATCTAATTCTCAAAATCATAAAAAAGCATAAGTTTCACTATATTGATAAAGTTCTTGCAAAATATAGGATCCATAACAAAAGTATGTCATCTCAAATGTTAAGTGATGGAAGCCTATATTTAGAGACAGCAAAGATTGCAATGAATTACCTACCTAGGCCTGAAGCAGTATTTCGTGTTGTAGAGATGTATTCAAAATATCTATATAGAAAATTTTTTAGAAAGAAATGAGTAGTAAAAAGATATTTTTAAGGAAAAAACTTTGAAGACAGTTGCTATTTTTAACGATACCTCTAAGGAAAACCATTATGGTTGCTATCAGGTCATGGAAGTAATTTTTCGTGAGTTAGAGCAACTTGATATAAAAATTGAATACACTTGGCCAGTAGGCATAGATTGGACAAATCAAATAAATCCAAAAAGCTTACAAAATCTTTCTGCAATAATCATTAATGGTGAGGGAACCATCCACGATACAAAGAACAACAAACCAGCAAGAAATTTGTTAAAACTTGCATCATTTGCGGCACTGAACTCAATCCCTTGCTATCTGATAAATTCAACTATTTATCGGGTTGAAAAAAAACATTTTGAAGACCTAAGATTATTCAGAAGAATTTACGTTAGAGATAAAGCCTCGCAAGTTTTTCTTAAAGAAAATAATATTCATTCAAATTTTGTGCCTGATCTCTCATTTTTCTTTGAGCTTTCATCAGATATTATTGTGCACGAACATCAAAAAAATAAAGTATTAGTTACTGATTCAGTTATAAAAAATTCTGCTCAGGAATTAAAAAAATTTGCGATGAATAACAAGTTTGAATATCTCAAGTTTGTAAAGCACCCCAACATATTTAGAAGAATTCTTGAAAAATTTAAAAGGGTAGCTGGAAAGTTAAATCTAATAAGCTCTAAGATTAAGTCTAAACCATCTTGCCCACGAAATTTTCAAAAGTTTAAAGAATTATTTAGTAGTGCCAATCTTGTTGTTGCTGGCAGATATCATGCTGTTACAACTGCTCTTTCAAATAAGATACCTGTGATTTGTATTGAATCAAATACCCCAAAAATTTCATTTCTTTTAGATGATATCTTCGAAGAAAAGAAAAGGTTAATGTCTTTTATTGATCCAGCTAAAAAATATTTAAACAGAAACTTTTCTAATAAGGAGCAAGCTCTTCTTAACGACTATATCTCGTTTGGAAGAGTACAAATGAAAACAATGTTTAAAGAAATTTCACAGGAAAGTTCATAAGAAAGGAATTTATGAAAGGAATAGCTATAGCTAAAAGCCAACACCATATAAATAAATCTTTTTATCTAAAAAATCTTCTAGGAGATAGAATTCTTGAGATAATCTCATTCAGGTCGAAGTCTTTCAACGGCGAACATTTTTTTAAAAATAAAAGAAAAGTTAGAAGCATCAAAAGTTTTAAGCAAATTGAAAGGATTTTTTCAAAGATTGACTTTGTGATTATCTTTGGCTTTCATGCTAACAAAGATAACATTGAATTAAAAAACATATCTGATAAACACAATGTAAAACTAATTCTTTTCCAAGAAACCCACATGCTAACAACTCACTTGGGAAAGATATATAACATCATCATGAATCCAGATTATCTAATTCCCTCCTCAAATTTTGAGAATGAAATGATTGAAGAGGGTAAATATTTCCCTAAGGAGAGATTAAAAAATTTTGGTAACATCTTTGGACAGAATTATTTAAATTTCTTACATGAAAAAACTGAAAGAAGAAAACAAAAAAACCTTTTATTGGTGTTTTCAGCACCTATTAACCTTGACCCTATTGATGGAGAAACTTTCGAACAAAGATTGGCAATCATAAAATATTTCCAAGATAAAAAAGCATTTAAATCAATCACACTAAGGCTCCATCCATTTGAAGACACAAACTCTTTTCTAAGTTTTTTGAGTAAAAATAAAATTAAACTTTTCTTAGATGATCATAATATTAGTTTATTTGAAAGTTCCTTAGGATACTCAAATGTTGTTTCTTCCACTACATCAGAGTCCCTTTTTGAAATAATCTATAATCCATCAAGTAATATATTTATATATAGCCGCGATGAAACTTCCATAATTTCAGAGATGTTTTCAAACGAAAAATCAATTTATATTGATGCAGACCTTAATCTTGTTTTAAAGAAACTGGAAGATAAAAAACTTATTGAAAGATTCAAAAAAATGTTATCTGGTGGGGAAGACCCTAACATAGAAAAGTTACAACTATTTTTTAGTAAAGAAAAAAAACATTACAAAGAATTTACCCTTACTCAAGGATGGGATGACTTTTTCTCATTCAATTATCAGAGTTCCAAGGATTTATCTAAGATATTCAAGATTAATGTGCCTGAGGTTAGGGATGGAAACATTATTAATCAAATTGAGCTTAGCGATACATTCTCTACAAAAGCATTAAGAATCCAGGCACTTTCACAAACTATAATTTCAAATTTTAGAGTGAAAATTACTCAAGAATTTGCTCAAAAAATTTCAGAAAAAATTTTTGTTTCTTCAATGGTTAAAAACTTTAAAATTCAATCCTTAATTTTTTGGCAATATATTAGATTCCATAACTTTAAATTAAATTTTTCAAAAATAGAGCTCAAGAGAGAGGTAATATTTTTAGTCGAAAGAGATTTCTATAATAAAAATCTCGCATTAAAAATTGCATTTAAAATCTTAAATACAACCATGAGAATTCTACAATTTAGTGCCTTTAAATTTTTAATAAGGTCTAAGGTTTTAAAATTACTTCTATTCATAAAAAATAAATAAAACTTGATTTATGTATAATAAATTATGAAAAAATATAAATCTCTTAAAGAATTTTATCCTTATTATTTAAGTGAACATAGTGGAAAATACACCAAATTACTTCATTTCATAGGTACAGCGTTAACATTTCTTTTCCTATTTATTTTTTTAACAACTTTTAATGGTTTTTACTTACTATTAATACCTCTTTCTGGATACGGTTTTGCATGGGTTAGCCACTTTTTTATTGAAAAGAATAAGCCTGCAACTTTTACTTACCCATTCTTTAGTTTAGTCAGCGATTACATAATGTTTTTTGAGATATTGCGTGGCAAGCACAAAATTTTTTAATCTAAAATATTTGCTTCAAAATTAAGCACTACCGGACAATGATCAGAGGGTTTCTCCATAGCTCTTATGTCATGGTCTATTTCTGATGAAATATACTTATCGGTAAGTTTTTCCGATATCAAAAAGTGATCAATTCTTAAGCCCCTTTTTGGATCTTGATCAAATCCTCTTGATCTGTAATCAAACCATGTACACTTCGTATTATCAGGATTTCTTTTGCGCCACTCATCTACTAACCCAAGATTAACAAGCTTTTCATACCATTCAATTTCCTCTGGCAGAAATGCAGTGTGACCCTCTCTCAGCCACCTCTTAATCCCATCTTCTTTCATGCCAATATCATTTCGGTTTGGCGCAATGTTAAAATCTCCGGTTAAAACAACATGAGAATCGAGATTTTTAACGTAATTAGTTATCCTTTTGTAGTATCTTTCTTTATAGGGAAACTTATCGGGATGTTTTCTATTTTCACCCTGTGGGAAATATGAGTTACAAATAGAAATTACTCCTATATCTGTTCTAAAGTCACATTGAATAAATCTCTTTTGTGCTTCATCAACACCTCCATTTAAGCCCTTTATTGTATTAATAGGAGCTAATTTTGAAAAAATAGCTACTCCATGGAATCCCTTTTGACCATAATTTGCATACTTATACCCTAGGTCCAGAGGTATTGATTCTGGAAAATCTTCATCACTGACTTTTATTTCCTGCAAGGCAATTACATCTGGATCATATTTATTCCTAATTTCAAGAAGTTGATGTGGCCTCGCTCTCAAGCCATTGATATTGAATGTGATTATTTTCATACTTATCCTCTTCCAATCATATCTAGAAGTACCTCTAAGGATTGCTCAATAGCCTCATCGATAACAATGTCTTCAACTTCATAACTAAGAAAATCTTCATAATTTTTAAATTGAGGTTTTCCTGCAAGCTCTCTTCTTAAGTTGGCAAGGTCTAGATTTTTTCCCTTTCTTTCCTGCTCAATTAAAAATCTCTCATCAAGCTTAAGGCTAATATCCTCGTTGTTTTCGTTTATCTTCTTCATTTCATCAATAAGTGTAAATAAAGGAGAAGCAGAGATTCTGGATGAGTGATTTTCCGCTATATAAGAACCCCATTCATTATTAAATGAAAAGTAAGTAGTGCTTTCAATAGAGGAGGGCATAAGGGCATTATTATATTTTTTCTCACCAAAGTCTTCAGAGTTTAATAATGCTGGAAGCTCTAAGTCTGGCGTTACTCCAAAAATTTGTGTTGGCTCTCCACTTATTCTGTAATAAAGAGAATCAGTAAACTTAAACTGTCCATTTAAAGTTGTTTCAAATCTTTGGACACTTCCTTTGCCATAGGTTTCTTGGCCAATAATTAAAGCTCTTTTATAATCTTGAAGAGCTCCAGCAAATATCTCGGAGGCTGATGCAGAAAATTTATTTACCAAAACTACAACTGGTTTGCTCCATGCTCTTCTAGTGCTCCACGTGCTGAACACATCGATTTCATTATTGGAATTTTTAATTTGAACAGTCGGGCCAGCATTTATAAAAAGCCTAGTTAATAAATCTGCTTCATAAAGGAATCCACCCCCGTTATTTCGTAGATCAATTACAACTCCATTAACCTCTTCTGATTTAAAATTAACAAGAATTTCTCTTACATCATTTCCTGCACTTTTACATGTATAAGGGTTGCTTAAATTCAAGCACTCAGCATCACTGTAAAATGATGGAAGATTAATGTAGCCCAATCTTTGTTCATTTTTTTCAAAAATTTTGGAGGAAGCATCGCTTTCTTCCAGTACAACTTTTCCTCTTTTAAGTCTTACAATCTCATTGCCTGTTTCATTCTGGATCTGAAGCTTAACAACTGTTCCCTCTTCGCCTCTTATTTTTTCGACAATATCATCAAGTCGCCACCCAACAACTCTTACTATTCTTCCATTGTCTCCTTGCCCAACACCAACAACTCTGTCACCTACGTTGATTTTATTTGAGTTAATTGCAGGGCCTCCTGGCATGAGCTCTTCAATTTTTGCAAATTCATTTTCATAGCTCAGGATTGCACCAATACCTTCAAAACTAAGATTCATCCTTAGGTTCCAGTTTTCTAAATCTCTAGTAGAAAAATATTGGGCATGTGGATCAAGCAAAGATAAGAAATTGTTAGCTAGAATTCCAAATTTATCTGATGCTCTCAACTTATTGAGTGAGGAGATTCTGTCTTTGTATGTTTGTCTAAGATCACTAAAAACAACATTTTTATCCTTCTTATCTAATAATTGGTTAATTATTGAGTTTTTTAAAAATTTTCTATTAAAGTCCTCCATTTCAGTATAGTTATCAAAATAGTACGCTGGATCTCGTGGAAGATATTCATCAATTTCAAAATTGAACTTATGTGACCAAAGAAGATCTTTTCTAGTTTGTAAGGCCTCCTCATATCGTATGTAAAAAAGATCAATAATTGCTTTAAGATTTTCAAAGATTTCCTCTGATTTATTATTTTTAATTACCTCAAGGTCTGTTTGATAGAAGTAAGTTTTTTTTGGATCTAGCTTTTCCAAGAAGCTTAAATAAAACTCTTTATTTTCAATACTTTCTTTCTCAAAGTTTAGTATTGAAGAGTTTTCAAAATTTTTTAGCAGAGATTCAAACTCTTTCTTGTAGTCAATCTCACGTTCATCAAACTCGCTTACACATGCAGTTAAAAATAATAATAAAAATAACTTAAAAAACTGATTCAATTTCATATTTCTTCTTTTCTTTCTCAATAATTTTATCTTTCTCATTCCATACCATCTCTAAAAAAGACCTAAGCTTTTCCCTGAGCGCATTATCGTTAGAATAATCTACCCCTCTAAGCTCTTTTGGTATTTTGTAGGTATTAATAGTGACACTAGCTATATTCATCTCACCACACAAAAAATTCCAAAAAGACCTTTTTTCTGACTTATATATCAAAGTAATGTCAGTCAAAGTATCAATATATGGCATAACCTCAAGTGTATAGCCCATACCACCAATCTTTGGAGGCATTAAATTTCTGAATTTACTGTTTGAATTAATATACTTTTCCTTATCAATTCTTGTTCCTTCTATAAAGCCACAAACATTTGTAGGCATCAATTCGAAGACTTTACACGCTTTGAGTGTCGAATTTTTATCAGTCTCTGCTAATTTTGGGTTCTTTATTATCTCCTCTTTCTTTCTTCTCCTAACATAAGGCATTGCTAAAGCAATGTTTGCAGCCCATGTGATGGGCAGCCACCAAAGCTCAGATTTCATAAATATCCTGGGGACTGAAGTTTTAAAATTTGTGAAATAACAAAATAGGAAAATATCAGCCCAACTTAAGTGATTTAGAGTTGTAAATTGCCAAACATTATTTTTCAGATTTTTTGAACCATATACCTTATATTCTGGTTTATGCATTAAATCTTGAATTCTACTATTAAAATATAGGAATAAATTTCCTAAAATCTCATTTATTTCAATAACTTTCACCTGTAAAGTTTTATTCGGAATATACCTTAGTAACCCTATAGGAATAGTTGTTATTATTACTTGTACAGCATTCAAAAGAATTAGAACAAAAGCAATGCTACCGATTAAAGTTTTTGTTATTTTATTTTTTGCCATAATGCCTCTAATTCCTTAATGTTAAGCTTATCAATCATGATATTACCTTTAGCAGCCTCAGTTTCCATTTTTCTAAATCTATTTTCAAATTTTAGATTTGATTTACGAATGATATCTTCTAGCTCAATTTCATAGTGTCTTGTGAGATTTACTAAAGTAAATATTACATCACCCAATTCGTCCATGACTCCTTCTTTGCAATTCTTCTTGTTTTCAATTTTTAGTTCTTTAATTTCTTCATCTAGTTTTTTAAAGACTTCTTCTTTTGTTTTCCAGTCAAACCCTATTCGAGCCGCTCTTTTCTGTAATTTTTTTGCTCGCGTCAGACTTGGAAGATTTTTTGGAACATCATCCATCAAAGATTCAAGTTTTTTATTTTTCCGCTCATCTGCTTTGATATCCTCCCAAATTTCCAAACTTTCTTGTGATGTATGAGCTTTTCGATTACCAAAAATATGAGGGTGACGTCTGATGAGCTTGTCATTTAATTCTGATATCACTTCATCAAGCGAAAATAATTTAGCTTCTGCTGCCATCTCAGAATGAAAAATTATTTGAAAAAGTAAGTCACCTAACTCTGATTTTAAAGATTCATAATCTTCTCTTTCAATAGCATCAGCAACTTCGTAAGCCTCCTCTATTGAACAGCTAGCAATTGATTTAAAATTTTGTGTATTGTCCCATGGACATCCTGTTTCTGGATCTCTTAATCTTTTAAAAGTCTTAATCAGCTCAATTAAGCTACTATCTAATTTCATTATAAATCTTTTCTAAATCACCATTTATTATAATACTTGCCTCTGAGTCAAATGGAGTCGGATCTTTATTTAAAATAATAACTTCTGCTCCATTATTTTTTGCAATTCTTAACATACTATTAGCTGGAGACACTTTGAGTGAGCTTCCCATCACTATGAAGTAATCACAATTCTCAGAGGCTATTTTTGCAGAGCTTATCACTGACGTCTTAAGTTTTTGTCCAAAGGATATCGTCCCTACTTTTACATATCCTTTTTTGCAAGATGGGCATATTGAATCACCAGTAGTTTTAACATTGAGGTTAAAAAAGCTTTCTGTTTCAAACGTTTGACCACAATTCAAGCAATATGCATTGAATATATTGCCATGTAACTCAACGACTTGATCTGCATTGCCATCTTCTATTTTATGTAAACCATCAATGTTTTGGGTTATATGGAAATTTTTTTTATTAATTTTTAATAATTTATTAACACATTTATGCATGTTTGATGACTTAGCTCCTTTAATTTTCTGTTGAATAGCAATATTATTTTCCCAGGATTTTACCCTAGATTCTTTTGAAGCTTTAAAGTCAGAAAAATGAATAGGTTTATTTTTTTTCCAAAAACTATTTTTATCACTTCTAAAATCTGGCAACCCACAAGAAGTGCTTATGCCTGCACCTGACAAAAATGTTATATTATTGTCCCCTTCAAGGATGTGTTTTAAAGTTTTAAAATAGTAGTTCATGTTTAATTATAAAAAAATATTAATTGTTGCTTTTGAGAAAAATAAATCAAATACAGCATTAAGTGAAATAAAAGAGATTTTAACTGAAAATAAGTTAGATCATGAAATTTATGATGAATCCAAAGACAATAATTTCTATTTAAGCTTTGATTTAGTACTAGTTATTGGGGGAGATGGATCTATGCTCTCTGCTGCTAAGTTGTTTTCAGAACTTGATATCCCGTTCTTAGGTGTAAATCTAGGCAAAGTAGGGTTTATGGCTGATCTTGGTGCAAATAATCTTAAGGATGATTTAGTGCCAATTTTATCAGGCAAAAATTTAATTGAGGATAAGGAAACAATCAAGTGTTCTTATGATGGTCGTGAATATACAGCTTTTAATGAAATAGTCTTACATACTCAAAAAAGCTATAAACTTATGGAATTTGAGGTGGAGATAGATAAAAATTTTGTATATCGAAAAAGGGCCGACGGTCTAATAATATCAACATCAAATGGATCAACCGCATATTCACTTTCTGCAGGTGGTCCAATATTAACCCCTGAGACTAACGCATTTGTAATTACAGCACTAAACCCTTTATCTCTTTCAGCAAGGCCCCTTATTGTTCCAAGCAAATCAATGGTAAGTGTAAGTTTGTCTAAAGCTGTTGACGATCTAGAGAGCTTGATAATTATTGATGGTAATCAAGAAATAAAGATTAAAGATTCAATTAATAATTTCTCGGTAACTAAAAATAATCAGAGTTTTAAATTATTGCATCCAAAGAACCATGATTTTTTTAAAACGTGTCGAGATAAGCTCAACTGGAGTTTATCTAAATATGAAAATAGCTCTAACTAGCTTAGTTCTGTATAATCCCCGAGATGGAAATTAAAAAAGCAGTTTTTCCTGTTGCAGGCTTTGGCACAAGATTTTTGCCCGCAACTAAATCTACTCCAAAAGAAATGCTTCCAATTGTGGATAAACCTTTAATTCAGTATGCAGTAGAGGAAGCAGCAGAAATTGGGGTTGAAGAATTTATTTTCATCACTCATCACGCTAAGAGCTCTATAGAAAAACATTTTAAAAAAGATGAAGGACTGTTAAGCATGCTGCTTAAAAGTGGCAAAGAGGATTTAGCAAAATCTATAAAAGATATTGGTGGAAAAAATGCAAAATTCATTTCAATTGATCAGGTAGAGCCAAAAGGTCTTGGCCATGCTATAGGATGTGCTGAACAATCAATCGATGATGATGAGTTTTTTGCAGTTATTCTTGCTGACGATTTAATTTATAACAAAGGGAATAACGTCTTAAAGCAAATGAAAGATGCTGCGTTTAAAAATAAAAAACAGGTTCTAGCTTTAGAGAAAGTAAACCAAGAGGATGTTTCAAAATTTGGCGTAGTTTCAGTAGACTCCAGCAAAGGTAGGGTCTCGCACCTTAATGATATTGTTGAGAAACCAGATATAGATGAGGCACCCTCAAATTTAGCTGTAGTAGGAAGGTACATTTTTAATAAAAGTATTTTTAGATTCATTGGTGATCAGGCTGGAAAAAACAACGAAATTCAAATTACAGACGCTATTCAGAGGGATATTGAAAATTTTATAGGATATGAATTTGAAGGACAAAGATTTGATTGTGGAAGTAAAGTCGGCTACTTAAAGGCAAATATCTTTCATGGTCTTGCCAATGATGAACTCAATAAGGAGCTAAAAAACTATTTAAGAGGAATAAGTAATTTATAAAATAATAAGAAAAATCCTATTTACCTTCCCACCTGAATTCAGCCAGGCAATTTCTCATTACTTTTTAAAATTTTTCTCAAAACTTTATTATTTTAAACAAAGAAAATTTGAAGTAAAAGGACTAACAGTTAAGAATAGATTAGGCCTTGCAGCTGGGCTTGATAAGAATGGACAACTAATAAAAAATTTTGATGACATTGGTTTTGGTTTTATAGAAATTGGAACTGTTACACCACTCCCTCAAAATGGAAATAAAAAACCAAGAATACATCGAATTGTAGAAAAAGAATCATTGTTAAATAGTCTTGGCTTTCCAAATCAGGGAGCCCAAGTTATAAGAAAAAGATTAATGCGATTGCAGAAAGATTATTGCCTAGGGATAAACATAGGTCCCAATAAAAGCACTACCCCTGAAAATACGCATAAAGATTATCTTAATTGTTATGAAAAATTATCTGAATTTGCCGATTTTATTACAATAAATATTTCCTCTCCAAATACTCCTAATCTTCGAAAGCTACATAACAAAGAGCTTGTTATTAAAATTATTGATGAAATTACTAAATCAAGAGATGAGTCAAAATATAAACCAAAAATATTTATTAAAATTTCCCCTGACGAAAGTGAAAAAGAATATTTAGATATTATTGGCGCAGTGAACAAAAGTAAAATTGATGGCCTGATCGTTTCAAATACCTCTAATAATAAAAAGCTCAAATCAATACTTAATGTTGCTAACAAAGATGGCGGGATATCTGGTAAAGCTATTAAAGAAAAATCTAATAAAATCCTTAAATTTGTTAAAAGTAAATTAGACCAGAAAAAAATTATTGTTGCAGTAGGCGGGGTTTTTGATGTAGATTCTTATTACGAAAAACTTGATTTAGGTGCTGATCTTGTTCAAATGTATACAGGGTTTATATATGAGGGACCAAATCTAATTAAAAGTATAGTTAAAAATGACAACCAAAAACCTAGTAATAGTTGAGTCACCATCAAAAGCTAAAACTATCAGCAAATATCTGGGAGCTGATTTCTTAGTTAAATCAAGCGTAGGCCATGTAAGACGTTTGCCAAAGGGCAGCAAAGCAGTTAACCATGAAGATTGGTCAATCTCATACGAAATTGATCCAAAAAAAGAAAAAGTTGTAAAAGATTTAAAAAAATCTACTAAAGGAGTTGAAAATATTTTTCTTGCAACAGACTTGGATAGAGAGGGAGAAGCGATAGCTTGGCATCTAAAAGAAATCCTGGGAAAAAAATTTAAATACAACAGGATTAGATTTAATGAAATTACTAAAGGCGCAATTCAGGAAGCTTTTAAAAACCCAGGAGAACTTGATCAAGGGCTTATAAATGCGCAAGTTACTAGAAGAATCCTTGATAGAATTGTTGGATATGGTTTGTCAGGAATTTTATGGAAAAAGATAGGAAGTTATGGGAAATTATCTGCTGGAAGGGTCCAATCAGTTGCAGTTAGATTAGTTGTTGAACGAGAAAAGGAAATTAATTCATTTTCCCCAAAAGAATATTGGGAGATAGAGGTAGATATAAAACACAAAGACAAATTAATAACTTTTAAATTAAATACTAAAAAATCAAATCTTGATATTTCATCTAAAGAAGAGGCTGATCAACTTGCAAATTCATTGGAAGGTTCAGAGATTGAGATATTTGAAAATGAAAAAACAAAACGAAAAATCCCTGTAAAACCTCCATTTATTACTTCAACACTTCAGCAAACTTCCAGCTCATTTTTAGGTTTTAGTCTTTCAAAAACTATGAAATTAGCACAAGACCTTTATACAGGAGGATACATTTCATATATGCGAACTGATTCGCCAAACATTAGTATTTTGGCACAAAATAATTGTAAACAGTTTCTTTTAGATAATTATGGAGACGCTTACAGTACACCCAGAAATTTTTCAGCAAAATCCTCAAATACTCAAGAGGCTCATGAAGCAATTAGACCAACAGATGTAACATTTTTAACAAAGGATCTCTCTTTAAGCCAAGACCATCAGAAATTATATAATCTAATCTGGTCAAGATTTGTTGCATCTCAGATGCCTCAACCAGAGATAGTTGTAAACAGCATAAGAGCAAAAAATGATACCAGAATTTTTGAAACTTCTGTGAGCAGTGTAAGCTTTGATGGATTTTATAAGGTAATGCCTCCTGGTAAATCTAGTGGCTACGTTGATTATAACTTGGAAGATTTATCTGAAGGTTTCTTAAAGAAAATTGAAAAAACAGAAAAATCACAGCATTTTACCAAACCTCCTTCAAGGTTCTCAGAAGCTAGCTTAGTGAAAGAACTTGAAAAAAGAGGTATTGGTAGACCTTCTACATACAATGAAATAATTACTAACATCCAAGACAGAGGTTATGTTAAAAGTGAAAGTAGAAGACTCTTTGCTAATAAGATTGCAAACTTAGTTTGTGATAGATTGTCTGATGCTTTTCCAAAAATAATGGATTATGGTTTCACAGCTGAAATGGAAACGAGCTTAGATAGTATTGCAGAGGGTGAGGAAAATTTTAAAAACTTCTTAACTCAAACAAACAAGCAATTTGAGGGTTCATTAATAAATGCAGAGGAAAAAATGAAACCAAATTTAGCAATTGCAACTGAAGTTCAATGCACTGAATGTGATTGCAATAGAAAAATGCTTCTGAGAACAAATCAGAACGGACAATTTCTTGGCTGTGAAGGATATTCTGATGAAGGCGATAAACAGTGTAAAAAAACCTGCTCATTAATATCAGATGAGTTACTTGCCGATAGCGATGACAAAGAGGCTGAAAATATCTTTAACAAACCAAAATGTCATTTATGCGGTGCCATTATGGATGGATTTATTATTGACGATGAAAGGAAACTTCATGTCTGCTCAAGATCACCAATATGTAAAAGTACAAAGCTAGAAGAGGGAAATTTTATTAAACCAAAGAATGCAGATGAGGAACTCATTGATTGCCACAAATGTGATTCTAAGATGGAGCTTAAATTAGGCAGGTTCGGAAAATATTTTAGCTGCCAGTCAGAATCTTGCACTGCCACTAGACAGCTTATGAAAAATGGACAATTGAAACCAGTATTTATGGATCCAATCAAACTTGAACACATTAAATGTCAAAAGTGTGACGATTTTTACTTATTAAGAGATAGTTTAAAAGGACTATTTTTAGCAGCTTCTCAGTTTCCAAAAAATAGAGAAACCAGAGCTCCTTTTGTTCATGAAATTAAAAACGTACTTTCGCTCTTACCCGAAAAATACCAGCATTTTGCCAATGCCCCTGATAGCGACACTGATGGAGATAGTCTAGTAATAAGGTTCAATAGAAAAGATGCGTCCCACACCCTGTCATCAGAAAAAGATGGTAAAAAGAAAAAAACTTTTTACGTTCATGAGAATTCTTCATGGCAAGAAAAAGCAAGAGATTAGTTAAAATCACTTTATATATTTATAAAAGAACCTAATATAAAACTATGTCCAAATATTTAGAATTAGTAGAAATATCAGATGGGGTAATAGTTTTAAGACGATCAGATACAAAAGAAGCACCATTAGTAAAAATTGAATTTTCAAAAGAAGTTAAAAACTTATTAAATGGAATGGAATTTGACGTTGCAAAAGAGATGATAAAATCTGGAATCGAAACTTTAAATTCAGATATTGATGTTGAGGGGCTTGATGAAGAACTCGCAGAACAACTGCTTGAGAAAGAAAGCCCAAACAGAGTTGTTCACTAGTTTACATTTTCTCTTACAATGCCCACAGCGATTCCTTCAATGACGAAATTCATAGATTCATCAATCAAAATGTCATTAAAAGATTTATTTTCAGCAATTAGATGAACTTTATTTCCAATTTTCTTAAATCTTTTTAAAGTTACTTCTTCATCAATCCTTGCTACAACTATCTGTCCAGTTTCTGGTTGAAAGCTTTTTTTGACCCCTACCAAGTCATTCTCTAAGATTCCAGCATCGACCATACTTGCACCTTTAACTCTAAGGAAATAATCAACATGCTTATTTAGAGGGTTAGGAATATTTTTTTCAACATTTTCAATAGCTGTTATTGGCATACCTGCCGCAACAGATCCTACTAAGGGTACACCAGTTAGATCTTCAACTAACCTTATTCCTCTCGAACTTCCTGGAACCTTTTCAATCACACCCTTTTTAACTAAGGCTTTAATGTGTGATTCAGCTGCATTTACAGATTTAAAATTTAAGGTTCTAGCAATTTCTGCTCTTGTGGGCGGGTAGCCATTCAGAGATAAATGGTTTTTAATAACATCAAAAACTTTTATTTGTTGACTTGTAAGGTTTAACATACTGTAATTATATACAGTAAAAATAAAAAAAAGCAATTTAAATGAGTATTTTAAAAATAGCAATAAGTTCAAGAGCCCTTTTTGATTTAAATGATAGCCATAAAGTCTTTAAAGAAAAAGGAATTGAGAAATATTCTAAATTTCAAAAAAAACATGAAAATAGTGTTCTCAAGAAAGGTGTTGCATTTCCTCTTGTTGAAAAGTTGCTCAAAATGAATACAAAAAATGCAGATTTTGTAGAGGTAATTCTTTTATCAAGGAATAGCTCTGATACCGGGCTAAGAATATTTAATTCAATTGAAAAATACGGTCTAAACATTTCAAGAGCAGTTTTTTCCGGTGGTGAAAGCCCATTTCCTTATGTTGATGCTCTTGATATTGATTTATTTTTATCTGCAGATGTTAATGATGTTCAGACCGCTATTCAAAATAACATCGCATCAGCACATATTTTTACAGATAAATTAAATTTCTCACAGAGCAACCAATTAAGAATTGCGTTTGATGCTGATGCAGTAATTTTTTCAGATGAATCTGAAATAGTTTTTAAAAAGAAGGGCCTTAAAAAATATCTAAAGCAAGAGGGTGAATCTAGGAAACCGATGCCTCCTGGACCTTTTAATAATTTTTTAAAAAAATTAAATCTTATCCAATCAAATTTCGAAGCAGACGATTGTCCAATTAGAATTGCATTAGTTACAGCAAGAGCTGCACCGGCTCACAAAAGGGTCATTAATACTTTACGGGATGAAAATATTAGGATTGACGAGACTTTTTTTCTAGGTGGTCTTCCGAAAGGAAAATTTCTTAAAGGTTTCTCAGCAGATATCTTCTTTGACGATCTTGCTGAAAATTGCAGGGAAGCAACTAGCCATGTTTCTACTGGTCATGTACCATACGGAATAAATAATCCTAAATGAAAATTCTTTGCACAGACCTTGAAGGCACTCTTGCCCCAGAAATTTGGAGAGAAATTGCCTCAGAATTTAATATTCCTGATTTAAATTATACAACAAGGGAAATTCCAGAATTTGATGATCTTATGAGAATGAGGATGAATGTTCTGAAAGAAAATAAAATTAAATTTTCTGTCATTAAAAATTTTTTAAACACTATTGAACCTTTTGATGGAGCAAAGAGTTTTTTAAATGCCCTTAATAAAAACTATCAAGTCGCAATAGTATCAGATACTTTTTATGAGCTAGCCTTGCCAGTGGTTGAGAAGTTAGGTAATTACCCAATCTTTTGCCACCATCTGCAAATAGAAGAAGATTTTATTAAATCATTCATAAAAAGACAAAATGATCCAAAAAAGAATGTTGTGAAAGGTTTTAAATTGATGAACTATGAATGTTTTTGCATTGGTGATTCTTATAATGACATTCAAATGATTGATGAATCTAAAGGAGCTTTTATATTCGCCCCTAAAGAAATTAGAGAATCACGGCCTGATATAATGGGATTTAATAATTATGAAGAGTTGCAGAAATTTTTATTAAAATGAATACGTACAGTTTAGAAAGCTTCAAAAGACCCAAACTAAAAATGCCTTATGGTGCTAAAAAGCTCTTAATGCATAGCTGCTGTGCCCCTTGTGCTGGTGAGATAATGGAAGCAGTTGCTGCATCAAACATTGATACTACAATATATTTTTACAATCCAAACATTCATCCAAAGGAAGAGTATGAGATAAGAAAAGATGAAAATATTAGGTTTGCAAAAAAGCTTGGTTTTAGCTTTATAGATGCTGATTATGATAAAGATTATTGGTTTGAAAGAGTAAAAGGTTATGAAGATGCTCCTGAAAGGGGAGATAGATGTACAATTTGCTTTGACATGAGGTTTGAAAGAAGCGCTTTATATGCTCATGAGAATAATTTTGACATTTTCACGACAACTCTTGGAATTTCAAGATGGAAAGATCTAAATCAGATTAATAATTCTGGCTTAAGAGCTGCAAACAGGTATAATAAGCTGAATTTTTGGGATTTTAATTGGAGAAAACAGGGTGGATCTTCACGTATGCTTGAAATTTCAAAAAAAGAAAACTTCTACAAACAAGAGTATTGTGGTTGCGTTTATAGCTTGAGAGATACAAATAGGTGGAGAAAATTTAACGACCGTGAAATTATAAAAAGAGGAATTAACTTCTACGAGATAAAATAATGAAAAAACTTGAGGGGGCAGGCTTAAGAGGCCAAACAGCTGGCCAAACATCACTTTCTACAGTTGAACAAGAGGGTAGCCTTAGATATCTTGGTTACAGTATTGAGGATCTTTCAGAGAACGCTTCTTTTGAGGAGGTTGCGTATCTTCTTTTGCTTGGCAGATTGCCAACATCTGAAGAGCTTTCTAATTTTGAGAAAGAGTTAATTGGAATGAGAAATATGCCAGATTCTCTTAAAACAATGATTGAGTCCATTCCTGGCTCTGCACATCCAATGGAAGTTATTCGAACAATTATCTCTTTTATGGGTGTTGTTGAGCCTGAAGAATCTTTTGATGATCAGCTTCAAGTTGCAAAGAGACTAATGAGCGTCACAACTACTGCAATAGTTTACTGGTATAACTTCTCTAAAACTGGAAAAAGAATTGAGCAAGCATCTAACGAAAAGTCTCTTGCAGCCCATTTCCTAAGTCTTCTTAGACAAGAGGATATACCTGAATTACACATAAAAACACTTGATGTGTCATTAACACTTTATGCAGAACATGAGTTTAATGCATCTACATTCACTGGGAGAGTTTGTGCATCAACATTATCTGATCTGCACTCATGCCTAACAGCAGCTGTTGGAAGTCTAAGAGGGCCATTACATGGTGGAGCAAATGAAGAAGCTATGAAAATGTTAGAAGAAATAAAATCAGTAAAAGAGGTAAAAGGATTTGTTGATCAAAAATTTGATAATAAAGAAAAAATTATGGGGTTTGGCCATGCTGTATATTCAATTAAAGACCCTCGTAGTGATATTATAAAAGAATACTCCAAAAAACTTTCTTCTGGTCATGAGAAAAAACTTCTTCACGATGCTGCAACGGAGATGGAGGCGTATATGATGGAAAAGAAAAAGTTATTTCCCAACACTGACTTTTTTCATGCACCTGCATATCATTATATTGGTATACCTACAGCTTTATTTACTCCATTATTTGCTATCGCAAGAATTGTCGGATGGTCAGCACATGCATTTGAACAAAGAGGTAATAATAGAATAATTCGACCTAGTGCAGAATATATTGGTCCAGAGGATAGAAGCTGGGTTGATATAGAAGAAAGGTGATGTCTAATTTTAACCCTCTCATAGAGAAAATAACGAATTTTGCCCAAACATATGAAGCGGCCGGAGACACCCTCCAGGAAGCTCGCATATGTTTCTATGATAGCTTAGCATGCGCATTCCTGGCACTTGAGCATTCTCAGGCACAAAATTTTTGTGCTCTTCCTTACATAAAAAATTCTTCTGGCTCTGTCGGGGTTATTGGAACAGATATTAAAACGAATGTTATCGATGCGACTTTGCTAAATGGAGCATTGATAAGGTGGTTAGATTTTAATGATACATGGCTTGCTAAAGAATGGGGTCATCCCTCGGATAATCTCTCTACAATCCTTGCATTGACCGACTATCTTGACAAAGAGCAGGATAAAAAATTTACATTTAAAGATATTTTAAATTTCATGGTTATTGCACATGAAATCCAAGGGTCGTTAGCGATTGAAAATAGTTTCAACAAAGTTGGCTTAGACCACGTGTTGCTAGTTAAAATTGCTTCTGCAGCTGTTGCCTCAAAAATGCTAGGCCATGATTATATACAAATGAGCTCTGTGATAAGTAATGCATTTCTAGATGGTCAAAGCCTACGGACGTACAGGCACTTTCCAAATACAGGAGCAAGAAAAAGTTGGGCTGCCGGTGATGCTGCATCGAAAGGATTAAAACAGGCATTTATATCAGAGGTAAGCGACGAGGGATATCCTACAGCTATTACAGCAAAAGTTTGGGGGTTTAATGATGTCTTAATGAGAGATAACCCTCTAAAACTCGAAAGAAATCTTAACTCATACGTTATGGATAATATCTTATATAAAGTGAACTTTCCTGCAGAATTTCATGCTCAAACTGCAGCAGAAGCCGCTATTAAGTTGAGCAAAAAACTCTCTGGAAAAATTGATGAAATTACAAAGATTGAGATTCAAACACAGGAACCTGGAGTGAGAATTATTTCAAAGAAAGGACCATTAAAAAATTACGCAGATAGAGACCATTGCATAGAATATATTGTAGCTTGGTGCCTAATAAATGGCTCACTTGATGCAAATTCTTATGATGATGTGTCCGCTTCTAACCCAAAAATAGATCAGCTTAGAGATCTTACTTCAACCCATGAAAATCAATCATATACAAATAGATATTATGATCTTGCAGAGCGAGCAATTCCAAATAGCGTGACTGTAAAGCTTGGTTCTGGCGAAATATTTACAGAAGAGGTTATCTATCCTTTAGGACATAGAAACAGAAGAGAGGAATCAAAACCGTTTCTTGGGGCTAAATTTGAGAAAAGTTTAAAAAAATCCAACTTAGATAAATCCTTTTTGTTAGACGCTTATAAGAATGAAGCCATAGATAAAGTTGAAATTTACGATATTCTAACGAAAATATATAAATAATATGTCAGGCAATACATTCGGAAAACTTTTTAGGCTTACTACATTTGGTGAAAGCCATGGTATTGCACTTGGGGCAATAGTGGATGGATGCCCCCCAAATATTTTACTTTCAGAAAATGACATACAGATAGAGTTGGACAAAAGGAAGCCTGGCCAATCAAAGTTTGTTACGCAAAGAAAAGAAGATGATCAAATACAGATTCTCTCTGGTATTTTTGAGGGCAAAACAACAGGCACACCAATAGGCCTGATAGTAAAAAATAAGGATCAAAAATCTAAGGATTACAGTAATATTAAAGATAAATTTCGCCCTGGGCATGCAGATATAACCTATCAAGAAAAATATGGCATTAGAGATTACAGAGGTGGAGGGAGATCAAGTGCAAGAGAAACAGTCATGAGAGTTGCAGGTGGTGCAATTGCCAAAAAAGTTTTGAAAGGACTTGGAATCAGTACACAAGCTGGGGTTGTTCAAATTGGAGATATAATAACTGACAATCTGAATTTAAATGATTGCTCCAAAAATGCTTTTAATTTCGCTGATAATTCAAAAACGAAAACAATTGAAAAATTTTTTCAGAAACTTACAAAAGATCAAGATTCTATAGGTGCAAAAATTTTAATTCAGGTAAGAGGTTTACCTTCAGGTGTTGGGTCACCAGTATTTTCAAAATTAGATGCAGAAATTGCAAAAGCTGTAATGAGTGTAAATGCTGTTAAAGCTGTTGAAGTGGGTGAGGGCGTAAAGGTAGCATTTATGAGAGGATCACAAAATAGAGACTTAATAAAAAAAGATGGATATCAAACAAATAATTCTGGTGGAATTCTTGGTGGCATTTCTAATGGGGACTTAATAAATGTCTATGCATCTTTAAAACCAACTTCAAGCATCTCACAACCAACAAAGACACTTAATAGTTCTAATAAGGAAGTAGAGCTAGCCATAAAAGGCAGACATGATCCTTGCGTAGGAATCAGAGCTGTACCAATATTAGAAGCAATGGTATCAATTTGCCTTCTTGATCAAATTCTTATAGACAAAGGACAATGTTTTAATGTTGAAAGAAAGCCTTAAAAACCTTCAGAGCAGTTATGAAATACAATTGCTTTTAATAGACCCCTCACTTTTCTTTTATAGATATTTTGATATTGAAGTTTCAAACGTTGAGATTTCAGTAATTCTAGGGTTATTTTTTCTATTTATTATCCAGTTGAAAATTAAGCATAATAATCAAAAGTTTTCTAAGAGCCAAAAACAAGAAATACCGTCTTCTTTGAGGCTTGATGAAAAGAACGAAATTAGTTCAGATCCAGTCACTCAAAAAATTGATTTAGCAATTGCTTACATGAATATGGGAAGCATAAGAAAATCAAAACTACTTTTAGGAAAACTAAAAAAATTAAAACTTACAAAAAAACAAATAAAACGAATTGACTTTATCCTGACAGATTTGAATAAATGATAAGATATTTTGTTCAGCTGGAATACAAAGGAACAAATTATTCTGGATTTCAGAAACAAAGGAATACAAGGAATACAGTACAAGCTAAGCTAAATAAAGCATTAAGTGCTGTTGCTAATCACAAAGTTCTTACTGTTTGTGCAGGCAGAACTGATTCGGGAGTGCACGCCACAAATCAAATTGTACATTTTGATACAAACTCTAAAAGAACATTAAAGTCATGGATAAACGGGGCAAATAGATATTTACCTGATGATATTTCAATCAAAGGTGTATATAAAGTCGAAAATAAACTTCATGCAAGGTTTGATGC
>TARA_B100001057_G_scaffold105918_1_pt1 | contig 27369 bp, 29 predicted proteins | sample TARA_B100001057 | Tara Oceans TARA_B100001057 (sample SAMEA2621839) | marine metagenome | biome: marine biome (ENVO:00000447); feature: surface water layer (ENVO:00002042); material: "saline water (ENVO:00002010), including plankton (ENVO:xxxxxxxx)" | depth 5 m
TGAAGAACTTGTGAGCCTAGGCATTAAAGCAGTAGCCATTTTCCCCGTCATCGACGAAGATAAAAAAGATGAAAAGGGTTCTGAGGCCATAAATGAGAATAATTTTCTTAATAATGTTATCAAGAAAATCAAACAAAACTTTCCTGAAATTTTAGTTATTGCTGACGTTGCTTTAGATCCTTACACAATTCATGGACATGACGGCATACTAAATCCAAGTGGCGATGTCGATAACGATGAGACTTTAAAGGTTCTTGAGGACCAAGCTTTAAAGCTAGCTCAAGCTGGCACCGATATAATTGCTCCATCTGACATGATGGATGGCAGAATTGGAGCTATAAGAAAAACCTTAGAAGAAAAGGATTTCAAAAATACTATGATTTTGGCTTACTCAGCAAAATATAGTTCAAAATTCTATGGTCCTTTTAAAGAGGCAGTTGAATCTACAAAGTTTTTTGGAAATAAAACCAAAGATACTTATCAAATGGCTGTAGCAAATATTGATGAAGCTCTGCACGAAGTTGCATTAGATATAAACGAGGGGGCCGACATAGTTATGGTAAAACCAGGAATGCCTTACCTTGATGTATTGAAGGCAGTTAAAGAAACTTTCCAAATGCCAACATTCGTCTATCAAGTAAGCGGAGAATATGCCATGTTAAAAGCTGCGGTTGAAAAAAACTGGCTAAGTGAAGATGTAATATTTGAATCGCTTCTTTCATTTAAGCGAGCTGGTGCGGATTGTATCTTAACTTATGCTGCAAAAGATATAGCAAAGAATTTATAATTTCTAATATGCCTAACTCTAGGTTTCAAAATGCTTTGAATCGGATTCCTCAGGAAATTCCGCCAATCTGGTTTATGCGTCAAGCAGGAAGATATCATGATCACTATCAAAATCTTAAGAAATCTTACTCTTTTGTTGAACTTTGTAAAAAACCAACTTTGTCTGCCCAAACAGCTTTGGGGCCTATAGCAGAGTTTGACTTTGATGTAGCAATTTTGTTTAGCGACATTTTATTCCCTTTGGAATCTTTGGGCATGGATTTGATCTACGACCCTGGGCCAATTTTCAAAGAACATTTATCAGAGAAAAATACTTCAAAAATCCTTACAAATTCAAATCCTATTTCATCTTTGGAATTTCAAGGAGAAGCAATAGAAAGAACTTTAGAAATTCTTCCAGAAGATAAGTCGATGATTGGTTTTATTGGCGGCCCTTGGACTTTGTTGTCTTTTGCCTCTGCGAAAAATAAATCAGAAAAATCAGAAAAATTAGAAAGTTATCAATGGGAAATACTAGAAGAGTATATTTTGCCTCTTTTAAAAAAAAACATCGCTTTGCAATTGAAAGCAGGAGCTGAACTAGTAATGATCTTTGATTCTTGCGCTCATCAGCTTTTAAAAGATGACTTTAAACTTTACCTAAATAAAATTTTAAATGACCTGGTGAAGTCTTTTCCAAGTCAAGTCGGTTACTATGCAAAAGATGGAGTTTCTTATGACGAAATCTTTGATGCTACTGACAGCTCTAAAGTTCCTTTCGCAGGAATTGGAGTAGATTCAAATGTAACCATTAAAGATATTTTTTCAAAGAGGAAAGATGGATTCATTCAAGGTAATTTTAGTGAAAAGCTTATCAATCAAAATTTCAATGAATTCGATCATGCACTTAGTTTATTTTTAGAAGATATTTCCTCACTTTCAATAGAAGATAGAAATGGCTGGGTTTGTGGATTAGGCCATGGCGTAATCAAGACAACACCCCAAGAAAACGTTAAACATTTTGTAAAAAAAGTAAGGTCTTATCTATGAGTTTTTTAGGCGAAGAGAATTTTTCCCACGAAAACAAACAAAAGGTTGGAGTGATTGTCTGTAATCTTGGCTCTCCTGATAGTTACTCTACAAAAGATGTAAGAAAATACCTCAAAGAGTTTTTATCAGACACAAGAGTCATAGAAGTTCCTAGAATCATCTGGTGGTTGGTACTTAACTTATTTATTTTGCCTTTCAGACCCAGGAAATCAGCTGCCTTATATAAATCAGTATGGCTTGAAGAAGGCTCTCCTTTACTTGTTTACTCAAAAAGATTTTTACACAAAATTAAAGATCTTAATAAAAATTCTGAATTTATAGAATTTGAGTTAGCTATGCGCTACGGAAATCCAAGCCTTGAAAAAGCTTTGCTGAATTTGAAAAATAAAAATTGTCGTAAAATTTTACTTTTACCATTGTTTCCTCAATATTCTGCAGTTACTGCTGCAACTATATTTGATAGAGTAAGTTCTATTCTTTCGAGATGGCGCTGGATCCCTACCCTACATTTTGTGAGCGGTTATCACGACAATTCCGGGTACATAAATGCGTTGGCTAAAACTATTGAGACTCATGAAGTTTTTGGAAAACAGGATAAAGTAGTTTTTTCTTATCATGGTATTCCAAAGAAATATTTTGATGAAGGGGACCCTTATCACTGTTTTTGTCAGAAGACTTCTCGTTTGGTTGCAGAAACTCTGGGGCTAAGCGAGCATCAGTACATTACAAGTTTTCAATCAAGATTGGCAGCAGCTGGAAGGGAATGGTTAAAGCCTTATACAAGCGAACTTATGGAAAAATTACCAAAAGAAGGAGTAAAAAAAATCTTAATTTTATCTCCAGGATTTAGTATGGATTGTCTTGAAACTATAGAAGAGATTGATGAGGAGAATAAAGAAATTTTCTTGGAATCTGGTGGCGAGGCTTTTCACTACATAGCCTGCTTAAATGATAATGACGAGCATGTAGAAGCTGTCAATAATTTAATACTCGATAAGATATCTCAACTATGAAAAGAAGTTTAGAAGAAAAAAAAGAATTAGCTTCTCAATGGTTTAGATCCTTGAGAGATCAATTTTGTGCTTCTTTTGAAGAATTAGATGGTGGAAAGTTCGAAAGAAAAAAATGGAATCATAAAGGCTCAGGTGGCGGCGAAATAAGCATTCTTAAAGGTGAGGTCTTTGAAAAGGTTGGAGTAAACATTTCAACTGTTGCAGGCGAGTTTTCTGATGATTTTAAATCTCAGATTAAAGGAACAGAGAAATCTTCCGAGTACTGGGCTTCTGGCATTAGCTTGGTTGCTCATATGCAATCCCCAAAGGTACCGGCTTTTCATTTCAACACTAGATTTTTGGCTACTGGTGAAAATTGGTTTGGAGGGGGAACGGATATGACTCCATCAATTCCAGAAGATAAAGAAACCGAATTCTTCCATACCAAATTAAAAGAAGCATGCGATAAAGCAGATGATAACTATTACCCAAAATTTAAAAAAAGCTGTGATGAATATTTCTATCTTGCTCATAGAGATGAACCCAGAGGAGTTGGTGGGATATTTTTTGATCACTTGAATACTGGAAATTGGGAAGAAGATTTTGATTTTGTTAAAGAGCTTGGCTTAACCACTTTGAAGATTATTAAAGAAACCGTATCTAATAAAAAAGACTTAGATTGGACTGAAGATGAAAAAGAACAACAACTTATTAAAAGAGGGCGTTACGTAGAGTTTAATTTAATTTGGGACAGAGGAACTTTATTTGGCTTAAAAACTGGAGGCTCTACTGAAGCAATTCTCATGTCCATGCCTCCGTCTGCTAAATGGGAGTAACATGAAAAATACTCTTATCATTTATTCATCTATAGATGGTCACACCAAAGTAATTTCTACCAAAATAGCTGAATATTTGAGTGAAAAAGAAAATGTTGATTTGGTTTCTTTAGCAGAAGTTAAAGCATTAAGTCTTAAAAATTACCAACAAATAATTATTGGAGCTAGCATAAGGTATGGAAATTACCGTAAAGATCTATTTGAATTTATAAATAATAACCTTGAAGATCTCAACGAAAAAGAAAATGCATTTTTTAGCGTAAATGTAGTTGCTCGAAAAAGTGAGAAGAATTCAGCCGAATCCAATCCATATGTAAAAAAGTTTTTAAAAGCTACAAAATGGAAGCCAAAAAATATAGATGTTTTTGCCGGCGTAGTGGATTATCCAGCTTATAATTTTTTCGATAAATTCATGATTAGGTTAATAATGTGGATCACAAGTGGTCCAACAGATCCAAAATCTCGATTTGAATTCACAGATTGGAATAGAGTAGAAAGATTTGCAGAAGATTTAACTAAATTCAATTAATTCTATATGAATCAATTGAGTTATTAATTTTATTGATTTGGTCTTCATCTCCCTTTTTATAAGCATCTGCCATAGCAAATAACCTTGCAAATAAACTTAAACCGTCCTTTTCTTTGGCTAATTCAAGTGTCTTTGACTCCTTTAAAAGATAAGACCAGTAATCTCTAACCTTGATCCAAAAATCTGAAGTTGATTGCCAATAATCTTTTCCGGCTGACCAATCATGTCCTTTGATTCTCTCGTATCTAGCAAGGCCAATTTCTTTAGAAAGGACTTCAAGAATTTTTGAATTTTCATCGAGGACTACTTTTTTATTATTTTGTTCATGAACCCACCCATTTGGAGTAATTGTTTTAAGGTTCGTACCTATTAAAACATCATAATCATCTCTTATTGAAAACTCTCGTCTAGGTAGAGGTCGCCAAGTATCTTTACTTTTCCAAGAGGAAAGATTTTCCTGATGATCCCAAACACCATAACTTTGATAACGAGGAGAGTCATCAACTTGATATACAGATTGAGACCAAGAACCCTTCACCGCAAAAGATGTATATCTTTTTTTTGTCCATTTATTCAAACCTTTATATTCATTTAAATTTCTATCTTCGTACTTCCAATCTTGACGCCAGTGCTTCACTACCATCGGCTTTGATAATGAACCATCTTCCTTTTCAGTGAAAATCACTAAAATGTGTTGGAGGCTAATAAAATCTTTTTTATCTTCTACAAGAGTTACAAATTCTGTTGCCCAAGATTGATAAGGCCTGCTGGGGCTATAACCCTCTGTAAAGCCCATTGTTTCGATGAAATCAAAGTAAACTCTATATTCACCCATCATAGCCAGAATAGCTCTTCTATCCTTTTCAAACTTGCCAATACCTTTTTCTTGAAGCCTTTTCCATGCAGGACTTAAAGATAAGTCAAGATCTACAGCAGGTCCTTTTGTGGAACCACCTCTTGGAGTTTTAAGGTCTAAATCTTGAATTTGAGACCAACCGAAAACATAATTTTCATCACTTAAAGATAGTGATGAAAAAGATAGGAACAAAATCAATAGAGGATTTAGTAATTTCATAATAAATTTTTTATTTATTAAATGATAACGATTATCATTTATGATTCAATAAGTTTTGTAAAAATATTAATGAAAGATTCTAAGGAAATAACACTATTTATTGACACTTATAACAGTAATCATAGTGATGCAATCCTCATGGTAGCGAACTTCTTAGCAGGCAATCAAAATAATTCTGCAGAAATAATTTTTTCCAAAAAAAAGCAAATAAGCATAAAAACAACAAATAATGATACCGAAGAGCATATAGCTTTGGATTTTAATTTAAATTTAAAAACAGCAGATGATCTGAAAAATTTTTTTATCGGACTTATCTATCAAGCACGAGAAACATTAGGTCCAAATTTCCCCAAAACAAAAATTGAAAGAGATATTGAAAAGTCACTACAATCAATTTCTTTCTATTCAGAAGTAAGTGATACAAAGATCATATCCAAAAACATAAAAGAAATTTCATTCAAAGGAGATTTCAGAAAATTAAAAATTCAAAATAGTGATGATTTTTTGTTTGTAATCGTTCCATTGGATAAAAAGAAGAATATTTTGGACAGAGATTATTCAATGGAAAATTATAGAAAACAGATATCTGAGGATACAAAAGTAACAGCTGGTGCTTATTACACCATTAGAAATTTTTGTGAAGACGAAATAAAAATGTGGTTTGTGTTGCATAGTCATTCAGGAAATTTAGGAAATTGGGCTGAAAAAGCTAAGGCAGGTGATCAAGCAATTTTATGGGGTCCAAGATCGATGTTTAGTCCACCTAAAAAGTTTGATCATTTAATTTTAATAGCAGATGAAACGGGACTTCCTGCTATGAAAGTCATAAGTGAAAACAATGAAAATTTTTCTAAATGCACAACTTTTTATGAAGTCATTGATAAAAGTTGTCAATTACCTAATAAAGGTAAAAATAATGTTTCGGAAAACTGGATTTATAGAGAGGACGATAAACCCGGAGAGGGCGCGAAGTTATTAAACAGCCTGAAAGCCTATGAAATTCTTGAAGGCGATTTTTATATTTTTGGAGCAGGTGAAGCTAGACAAATGATGAAAATAAGAAAGTTTTTCAAAGAAAAAGGAGTGCAAAAAGAACAAATGCACATTACTGGCTATTGGAAAAAATAGATATAAATTTTAAAGCTCAGTAGCAAGCTCAATAAATTTATTTTTTAAAAAAGTAAGTTTATTCGTAAGACTAAATGCATGATTTCTAATAAGTCTTATCCAGATATTTTTTTGCTCAAAACCTCTTTTGAAGGCTTCCATCGCAGCAGCTAAGGCTAAATTTATTGGAATTCTTTGTCTGTTGTATTTATCTTCAATCTGCTTAACTTGAATTAAACTTTCAGGCGTAATTAAATTCGAAAGTGTTTTCACATCACCAATTCCAGCGTTTAATCCTAATCCAGCTAATGGATGAATATGATGTGCTGCATCTCCTACAAGAAAAATATTATCCCTAGCAAAAGTTTTTGCGGATAGATGGATTAACGGAAAGGATTGTCTTTTGGTTGAGAATTTAATTTCAGGAAGCTTTTCCCCAAAAGACTGGTGAATTTCATTTATAAAATCATCTTCACTCATACCCAAGTACTCATATGCTTTTGCATCATCAATGGACCAGATCATTGTAAGTTCATTTTTGTTCATAGGTAATAAAGCAAGTGGCCCCACCGATGTGAATGTTTGTCGAATGCATGAGTCTGTTTGGGGCACGGAAAAGTTTGCCACTAAGGCTGTCTGATTGTAGCTCCAAGTTCTAGAAGAAATTGAAGAAAGATTTCTCACGCTTGATTGAATACCATCTGCACCTATTAAAATTTTTGTTTCCAAGTTTTCTTTTGAGGTATCGCAAAATATGCTTCCATTGATACTTTCAATTTTTTCCAGATTACAACTCCAAATGAGATCTTTTGAATCAGAAACCAGAGATAAAAGGGAATTTTGAATTTCGCCTTCTTTTACAATGAAACCAATATTTGGAATATTTTTTTCTAATTCATTCACATTAAAATCAATGAACCCAGTGCCTTCTTGATCCCAAACTTTTATTTGATCGTATTCGAAAGCGGTTTTTCTCAAGTCATCCCAAACATCTACTTCTTTAAGAAACGAAATACTTTTATTGTTTAATGATAAATGTCGATAGCTATTGGGGGCACTATCTCGGCTATCAATCAGTCCAACTTTTATATTTTTGTTTTTCAATGAAAGAAAAAGGAGAGCGCCAGTTACTCCCGCACCAACAATTAGGACGTCATATTTCATTAATTTGTCATCAGATGTTGAATATCATCAAGCTCTTTAACGGCTGAACTTAGAACTCTTGGTTGATTATTTTCAACCAACACATCATCTTCGATTCTAATCCCGATTCCTTTAAATTTTTCAGGTACGTTTTCTTCCTTGCTGATATATATACCGGGCTCAATCGTAGTAATCATTCCATTTTCATAAGACCTCACTTTCCCATCTTTTTCATAGCCACCAACATCATGAACATCTAAACCCAACCAATGACCAACACGGTGCATGTAAAATTTTGAATAAGATTTATTTTCTATGACTTCCTCTGTAGATCCTTTTAACAAGCCAATGCTTAAAAGCCCTTCGATAATGACTTCTAAAGACTTTTTATGTGTCTCAAGAGGATTAGATTCTTCTGAAATACTTTTAATAGATTGTTTTTGAGATTCTAAAACGATTTCGTAAATCAGTTTTTGTTCCGAAGAAAATTTTCCATTAACAGGAAAAGTTCTTGTGATATCGCTTGCGTAACCCTTGTATTCACATCCCGCATCAACAAGAACTAAATCACCATCCTTAAGTAAATCAGTATTCTTACTGTAATGAAGAATGCATGCATTTTCTCCTCCACCAACGATTGAAGGATACGCACACTCCTTTGCACCATTAATCATAAATTCGTGCATATATTCCGCTTCAAGTTGATATTCATACATCTCTGGTTTTACAACTTTCATTGCTCGTTCGTGCGCAGAAGATGAGATATCACATGCTTTTTGGATGATGCTAATTTCTTCGGCAGACTTTAAAAGTCTCAATTCATGTATTGAGGAATCAATATTTTTAATATTTTTTGGATTCAAATCAAAGTTGATTTTTTTACCTTTTAAGCCTTTTGTTAAAGCAAAGAATAATTTTTTTTGACTTTTATTTTGACTAAATAAGTGATCTGCACCATCAAGAAATTCTATAGTTTTGGAAATTAGATCATCTATTTTGTAACCACTCTCAAAACCCAGCTGGGAAACATTTTCTGGACCCAATCGAGGCCCTTCCCATTTTTCTTTAACTTCATCTTTTTCAGCACAAAGTAAATGAAAATTTGTATTTCCTTTCTTTTCAATAATTAATGCTGCATCAGCTTCATTGAAGTCAGTTAAATACAAAAAATCACTGTCTTGTCTGAAGGAATAGTCAGTATCCCCATTTCTTATCTTTTGATTAGCAGAGTGAATAACTGTGACTGATCCATCGGGTAATAAATCAGCTAATTTTTTTCTTCTTTCCAAAAAAACATTCATCTGGAGATTTTACTTCAATATAAAGTCTTTATAGAAACGTTATTGATATAAGAATAAAATAATAATTGTGTCGCAAAAGGAATTAGAGAAAAACTTGAAGGAACTTTTAGAGCTTTCTAAAAAACTTAGAGAGGCAAATAAAGATTTAAGAAATAAGAATTTAAGGCTTAAAAAAGAGAATAATCAGCTAAAAGATAATATAGAATTATCCAGAAATAAGTTAGAAATACTGATTTCAAAATTAGAAGCTTTATGAGTGAAAACGACCAAGATATAGTAACCCTGAAAATAGCGGGTATTGAGTACCAACTCTATTGTCCTCCTGAAGAACAATCTACCCTTATTGAAGCTGCTGAAATCTTGGATAAGAGAATCAAATCCATTAAACGTAAAACACGCAATCTTCCAATTGAAAAAGTAGCAGTTTTAGCAGGACTTGATGTGGTTAACGAGTTTCTCTCAAAGGAAAGCACTTCTTCTGAATCATCTAATGTTTCAGAAAAAGCAACTGAAGAAAAAGCAACTCCAAATGTTTCCGATGAAAAAACCGATTCTTCTGAAGAAAACTTAAGTTTGAAACTGGTTGACGAAATTTCAGAATTATCCAAGCTTTAAAATATTGTTATAATTTAGACGCTTCCTGGCTTATTTGCTTGTTATATAACACTTCGAGCCGATGCAAAATAAATAGGGAATTTGATACTTCTCTTGTTGAGCGCCCTTAGGGCAGCCTGATAGATGGTGATTCTTCCCGACCTGAACTTTACGGTTCGGGTTTTATTTAACGGCGATAACTTGGGAAGCTCCCTTAAGTATGAACAAAACTGAAGCAAGAGATTTAATTTCAAAAGGCTTCAAAAGCCTAACTGCCTCTTCTAAAAGTTATCAAGAAAAAGTCCATTTAGATTTTATAAAAGATCATTTGAAGGAAAAAAATTTTTCACACGTTGCAAGCTATGTGTCTTTACCTTATGAAGTTTCAACCGAAAAAATAAATAAATTTCTTACCGATTCCAAAACTCATTTTTATCTGCCAAAAATCAATTCCACGAGCAACAAAATGGAATTTGTACTTTGTAATGAAAAAACTCAATTTAGAAAAAATTCTTTAAATATTCTTGAGCCTATCAGTGAAGAAACTATTCAGTTGGAGAAATTAAATGCGGTTATCGTGCCTTTACGCGCTTTTAATGAAAACTTTCAAAGATTGGGATTCGGAGGAGGTTTTTATGACAAAACTTTTTCAGGAATCACCCAACCAGAATTTATTGGCTTAGCTTATAAGTTTCAATTCATAAAAAAATTGAAACTTGAAGACTTCGACTTAAAGTTAGATTCAGTTTTTACAGATAAGCAGTTACTTTAAAAAAGCTTGATACCCTAGGTTTTCGGTCTCTCTGGTAAATGGATAGGAAATTCTAAGCAGGTCTCTTTCTAGACTTTTTATTTGATTTTGCCTTAATGTAAAACCCACCAAAGCGCCACCATAAATCGCGCCTTGATTTTTGTAATGAAAAAGGGAGATATCCCATTTGTCTTTTAGCAAAGTTAAAAAATTGAGAAGGGCTCCTGGTTTTTCAGGAAAATCTACACTATAAACCTCTTCTGTGAATTCTCTTTCCAGCTGAGGTCCTCTGCCACCATGCATGAATTTAAGATGTTTTTTAGAAATTTCATCATTGCTTAAATCCGTAAAAAAATATTTTTTATTTTTTAAAGCTTTTAAAAAAACATCCTTACTTTTTTTTGAATCTTGAAGTTCTAATCCTAAAAGAATTTTTGCCGAAGAACTGCTATCTTTTCGGTAACTAAACTCGGTGATATTTTTTTGGCCGATGTCTCTACAAAGTTTTCTAAACGATCCTTTTTTTTCGTCTATAGCAACACTTAATATAATTTCCTTTTTTTCTCCAATTTTAGATCTTTCAACAATGTGCCCTAAAGACTCAAAATTGAGATTTGAACCGCAATAAGTCGCAATAAGATTTTTATTCTTAATTCTTTTTTGTCCGATGTATTTTTTTAATCCAGCAAGTGCTAATGCTCCGGTTGGCTCAGGAACAGTTCTAGTTTCTAAAAAGGTATCCTTCACAGCAGCACAAATTTCATCGGTATCAACAGTTATTGAGTCATCTAAGAAATCTTTTATTAGTTCGTAGTTATTTTTACCAATCTGTTTTGCCGCAGCTCCATCAGCAAACAATCCAACTTCTTTGAGTTTCACTCTTTTACCTGCATTTATAGAGGCATGTAATCCAGCCGAATCCGCTGCTTCAACACCTATTATTTTTACATTAGGATGAGCCTTATTTAAATAAGCTCCAATTCCAGAAATCAAACCACCGCCACCAACAGCAACGAATACAGCATAAAGATTTTCAGGAAATTGTTCTGAAATTTCCAGACCAACTGTACCTTGACCTGCGATCACTAATGGATCATCAAATGGATGAATGAAATTCACTTTATTTTTTTTACAAAATTTCTTTGATTCTTTAAGAGCATCATCAAAGTTATTACCAACTAAAACCACTTTAGCTTTTAAATCTCTCACTGCATTTACTTTGATCAAAGGAGTAGTCTTTGGCATAAAAATAGTTGCCTTGATGCCTAGTTCTTTTGCCGAATAAGCTACACCTTGAGCATGATTTCCTGCCGACGCCGTTGCCACTTCAGTAATCTTTTTGGATTGGTATAGATGAGCAATCTTGTTGTAAGCACCTCTAATCTTAAAAGAGTGGGTAGGCTGTAAATCTTCTCTTTTTAAATAAATACTATTTGCCAGCTCTTTTGATAAATAATCAGCTTTACTCAGAGGTGAAATATTAGCAACTTCGTAAACTTTAGAGTTTTCTATCTTAGTTATGTAGTTTTTGATTACTTTTTTCATAAAAATTCTTGAAAGCGAGGTATTATACGTAGAGTTCTCTCATAAGCCATAGACATGGAAAATTCTAACTCAGAAACAAAACAAGCTGTTGCTCGCAAAGCCTATGAGCACCTGGCTTCAAATCTTCATAAAGATTGTATTCTAGGCATTGGTACAGGTAGTACCACTAATTTTTTTATCCAAGAACTTATCAATCAAAAACCTGAAATTAAAGCCATCGTATCTAGTTCAGTCGCAAGTACGCAATTATTGGAAGAAGCAGGTTTGGAAGTATCTGAATTAAATGACGTCGGTTCTCCGGATTTTTATATTGATGGTGCTGATGAAATCAATGATCGTTTTGAAATGATAAAAGGCGGTGGTGGGGCACTTACTCGAGAAAAGATTATTGCCTCTGCGTCTAAAAAATTTATATGCATTTGTGACTCTTCTAAAAAAGTAAAACTGCTTGGAAAATTTCCAGTTGCCATTGAAGTTATTCCAATGGCAAGAAGTTATGTCGCTCGACAGATGGTGGTAAAAGGAGGAACTCCAGAATACAGAGTAGGATTTTTATCGGATAATGGAAATCAAATAATAGACGTCCGAAACTTAAAACTTAACGTACCTTATGACTTTGAAAATGAAATCAATAATATTCCTGGGGTTGTAGCCAATGGCATATTTGCTGCAAGAAAAGCAGATTGTTTAGTTTTTGATAAAAATGGAGTTCCGGAAGTTTTAGAGCAGTGATTTTGGAGAGGGTTTTTTAAGCCGGATGGCAGACGGAATTTATAAAGCAAAGTAGTCTCTTTTTAGATGCAAATATGAAAACGATTGAGGATTTTTTTCAGGATAAAGGTATCAATTATGGCTGGGTGATGGTTTTGGTCGTTTTTGTACTAAGCGGCTTAGCTTTTGGATCTATGGCTTCGATATCAGTTTTTTTGAAGCCAGTTTCTCTGGAATTTGGATGGTCTAGAGGTCAGACTTCATTCGCATACACGGTCGCATCACTTTCTTCAGCAGTCTTTGGAGTTTTATGGGGTCAAGTCGCAGATAAATATGGAACTAAGTGGTTTGGTTTTGTAGGTGCCATTTGTATGAGCCTCGTTTTGTTTGCTCTGAGTAGTTTAGATTCCATAGCTCAGTTTTATACTTTTTATTTCTTATTTGGAGCAATGGGCAGCGCCTTATTGTTTTCTCCACTGTATGCAAATGTGGGCTTTTGGTTTAAAGAAAATCCAGGTCTAGCTCTCGGTTTAGCTGCCTCCGGAGGAGCGATTGGTCAAGCGTTTATACCACATCTTAGTGGAATTCTAATTGAGAGCTCAGGTTGGAAATTGGCTTATGTAAAACTTGCAATAATTTATATTTTTATTTCTTTCCCTATTGCTTTTCTTATCAAGGAATCACCTTGGAGAATCAACGCAAGGAATCAAGAAGAAGAGGAGGAAAGAATTTTTCCTTTATCCGAAAAAGAAGTAGTTGCTTGGATTAGCGTTGCGGTTATTTTTTGCTGTATTTGTATGTCTATTCCAATAATGCATCTAGTTCCTTTGCTTACTGATAAGGGGTTTTCTCTTGAGTTCGCCACTTCTGTATTGATGATATTGATGATTTGCGGAGCCTTTGGGAGGATTCTTGGCGGAATGCTGGGAGATTATATTGGGGCCTTACCTGGATACATTTTAATGTCATTGGGTCAGACAGTCTTTGTAGTATGGTTTCCTCACTTAATTTCTCCCACTTTAATTTATATTATGGCAGCATTATTCGGGTTCACTTATTCAGGAGTTATGTCGAGCATATTAGTTTGTACGCGCGTTATGGTATCTGCAAAATTCGGAGCACGGGCAATGAGCTTAACTTCTTTTTTTGGATGGATAGGAATGGGTTTGGGAGGATTCTTAGGAGGCTATTTCTTCGACATCTATGGCGACTATAATTGGGCCTTTGCTTTTTCCGGAATTACAGGAATTGTTAATCTCTTTATTCTTACTTTATTTTTTGTGAACATAAGAAAAAGAGAAAATTTATTATTAACTTCGTAATTATTCTCTTCCCTTAAGTGACTAATTTTTTTAAAGATTTTAGAGCATTGATTCGATAGTAGAAATTATTTCTTCGCTATCAGGCTCTATATTCTTGGAGAAAGGTTTTAGGACTTCGCCATCTTTAGATATTAAATACTTAGTGAAATTCCAGTCGGGAGATTTTCCAGTAATCATCGCAAGATTTTGATAAAAGCTGTTTGCTTTTTTCCCTTTGACGCTTGATGTAGCGAATATGGGAAAGGTCACGCCATACTTAGAATTACAAAACTCTTTAATTTGACCTTCATCACTATATTCTTGAAACATAAAGTCTCTAGAAGGAAAACCTAAAATCACAAAGTTTTTTCCTTGATATTTTTCAAATAATGTCTGCAAAGCTTCATATTGATAGGTGAAGCCGCATCGACTGGCAACATTTACTGCAAGCACTACTTTATCTTTATGTTCACACAAATTGATGATTTCTTTGGAATCAAGCAAACGTATGTTGTGATTTAAGATAGCAGGACAACCTTCTACAGGGATTTTATTTAGGTCAGGTTGAAAGTTGATCGCGTTAAAATTTTCTGTTTCGGCATTTCCTTGGGAGCAATTGACAAGAAAAAAGGAAAGTAAAAATAATGCAATTCTCATTTATATAAGTTAAATAATAAAGCTCAGTAAATCAATACCTGCGTACCTTTTCTTACCCTATTGAATAACTTTATAACATCTGTATTTTTCATTCTAATGCACCCCAAGCTTGCAGGCTCACCAATTAGACCTTCTTCGGCAGTACCATGAATGTAAATATATCGACTTTTTGAATCTACATTTCCTCCTTTATTTTTCCCAACTTCCAAACCATCCAGCCATAGAATTCTAGTAGTGATAACGTCTTCTTTGATATCTACTTTTTCTGTTATTGGGACTACTACTTCTCCAGTAAATTTTCTTGCTTTGAAAACAGAACCTATTTTTGCCCCTTTACCAATTTTTTCAGAAATTACATGTGCACCGAGAGGTGTTTTTAAACTATCTCGAATACTACCGATTCCATAGGCAGAAGATGAAATGGGATAGGTTTTACTTGAGTATGGGCTTTTTATTGTAAGTTCCTGTTTAGCTAAATTTATCAAAATGTGAGTTCGGTTATTATTAATTTCACCAAACTCTTGAAAATTAATATTTTCATAAGAAGAATAATCTAGAGGTAGCGAACTACAGCCATAAAAAAAAGCAGAACTAAAAACCACAAGAATTAAATATTTAAATAAAACATTCATCTTTTCTAAATTTTAATATCGCAGATGTAAAAAAGATAATAACCAATAAGAATAACAAAGGGTTTTTTCCAAAATTTGCATAAGGTGTTTGACCCGACTTAAGAATCACATCTTCTTTAAAACTTTCCAATTCACTCTCCTTAATAGAAGTTTCAATTTTTTTAAGTATCTGTCCGCGATGGCTAATTAAGGCACTGATGCCTGTCGATGTAGATCTAACCAAGTATTTTTGATGTTCAGCTGCCCTAAATCTTGCAATCTGCAAATGTTGATGAGGACCTAAGCCAGTTCCAAACCAATTATCATTACTGGCATTAAACAAAACGTTACTTTTTTTGCTATTAGATAAAAAGATATTTTGATAGGCAATCTCATAACAAATTGCTGAGGATATTTTGATTAAATTATCGCCGATAAGATCATTTTCTATACCTGGTAATATTTGCGGTCTATTAAAATTAAAAAAATCAAAAAATACACTGAAAAATCCTGAAAGAGGAATGTATTCGCCAAAAGGGACTAAAATTTTTTTATTATACGTTCCTGAGATACTGCCAATACCAATTAATGAGTTATTTATCTCCTCTGGCTCAGCTTCTGATAAAACACCCATTACCATTCCGAGTAAATTATTTTCATTAAGAGTGTTATTTCTAAATTCATCAATTCTATCTTTTTGTATCAATGAGGTTAGGGTTACCTCTGGCCAAAATATGACAGTGGGCTGAGTGATATTTTGTAGTGGATTCTGATTTAATTTTTTTTCTATTGCGCTTTCAATTTTTTTTAATCCCTTTTGCGTCCATTTTTCTTTGATATCTATATTGGGCTGAACAACTATTGCGGAGATTTTTCCAGTTGATTTAGTCCAATTGATATTTTCAAGTGGTTGATTGCCTATAAAAATGATTATTAAGACTAAGGAAGATAAATATAAAGATTTTCTTTGGGTTAAGTCTCTTAAATTACCGAGCAAAGAAAGGAATATTTGAGAGATTAAAACTATGAGAAAACTTATACCAAAAATTCCAAGGACAGGAATGTATCCTTGTAAGAGAGAGTTATCTACGGCTGTATAACCTATGTACAACCATGGGAAGCCAGTAAATAGAAATTCTCTCAACCATTCGCTCAATACCCAAGCAGCTGGGAAAAGCAGAAAAGCTTCATAAGTTTTCCTATGGTTAGTGAAAAGTTTAAATAAGGTAAAACTTATGGCTTGAAATAAGCTTAAAAAAGCTGCTAACAATAATGTTAGAAAACTTCCCAATATTGGTGAGGCCGCTCCATAAACAGTTATACTATTTTCTATCCAGAATATTCCAAATGCCCAAAGGCCAAAACCAAAAAAATAGGAAATAAAAAAAGTATTTTTAATGCTTTCACTCTTAACTAGTAGATATAAAATCCCCGGAATTAGGAAAGTTAAAATCCAATAATTAAAGGGCTGAAAAGCTAAGACAATTAAAGAACCTAAAAAAAATCCAGCGAAAAATTTAGAAAAATTCACACTTTATTTTATCTGAATTAGAAAGTTATTGATTCAACCAATAGCCAATATTATTTTCTTTGAAAATTTTACAAGTCTCAACGATTGGTAAGCCAACAACGTTGCTGTAGCTACCCTCCAAAGATTCAACAAACAAAGCACCATAACCCTGAATACCATAAGCACCTGCTTTATCTTTTGGTTCATTGGTTTCCCAATATTTTGAACATTGATTGGCACTTAAGTTTGCAAATTGAATTTCGGTTCTGACAAGATCAAACGTCATTTTTACTTCGGCATCAGACTGTGGGTCGGTTTCGCCTAAGCAAATACATGTCATGACCGAATGTTTTCTTCCAGAAAACTCAAGGAGCATTGCAATGGCATGGTCTTTGTTTTGAGGCTTTCCAAATATTTTGTCATCCATCGCAACAATAGTATCAGCCGTTAAAATAGGTTTATTTGGCAAAGTCTTTTTTTGTCTAATTGCATGAGCAGCAAGACATTTTTGCTGAGTATTTTTGATAACAAAACGTTCAGGACTTTCATCGGTAAAATTGGACTCATCGAAATCGCATTTAAGGATTTCAAAATTAACTTTTAGATTTTTTAGAATTTCGGATCTTCTAGGCGAACTAGAAGCGAGATAAATATCGAAATTATTTGATTTTTTCTTCTTTGTAGATGACGTGCTTTTTGACTCTGGGGTCATATTTTTTAATTTCTATTTTATCTGGGGTTTTAGTCTTATTTTTATCAGTCGTATAGAAATGACCTGTACCAGCAGAAGATACTAGTTTAATTTTCTCTCTCATATCTTTTCACCTCGATCTCTGATTTCTTTTAAAACCACGTCAATGCCTTTTTTATCAATGATTCTCATCCCTTTGGCAGAAAGAGTCAGGGTCACATATTTATTTTCAGACTCTACCCAAAACTTATGACGATGCAAATTAGGCATAAACTTTCTTTTGGTTTTATTAACAGCCTTAGAAACATTGTTCCCTGCCATTGGCGTTTTACCTGTTACTTGACACTCTTTACTCATAATATTTCTTTGCGAGAAGAGCTTTATACCAGAATCCTAAGTTCAAAGAAACCTATCTGAGTTATAATTTTTGTATGGAACAATTGGCTAATAGACAAATTTTGCTTTGCGTCACAGGAGGTATTGCTGCATATAAAGCGGCTGAGTTAATTAGGCTTTTTAAGAGCTCAGGTTCTGAAGTTCGAGTACTTATGACTAATGCAGCCAAAGAGTTCATTACACCCCTTACTATGCAGGCATTATCTGGTAATGAAGTTCATTCAGATCTTTTAGATACTGGTGCCGAATCAGCCATGGGACACATAGAATTAGCAAGATGGGCTGATGCTATTGTAATTTCTCCTTGTTCGGCAGATAGTCTTGCAAAACTTGCTGCTGGAAGAGGCGACGATTTGATGTCCGCGGTATGTCTTGCTGCAGATTCTAAAATATTTTTTGCTCCTGCAATGAATCAAGGCATGTGGAAGGATAAACGTACCAAAAAAAATATAGCATTACTAAAAAAACCTGTTTTTCACCAAATCGGCCCTAACGAAGGGGATCAAGCTTGTGGTGATGTAGGTCCAGGCAGAATGTCAGAACCTAAGGAAATTATTGAGGAGGTAGCTAAAGAATTTTCTTCTGGATTGCTAGCTGGTAAAAAAGTACTTATCACTGCTGGACCTACTAGAGAAAAAATAGACCCCGTAAGATATATTTCCAATAAAAGTTCTGGAAAGATGGGATTTTCTCTTGCCAAAGCAGCTGTCGATGAATCCGCAATAGTAACTTTGATTTCTGGTCCTGTAACTTTAGAAACACCAGAGAGGGTCAAAAGAATAGATATCGAATCTGCCGAGGAAATGAAAGAACATGTCACCGCAAATCTATCTGATATTGATTTGTTTATTTCAACGGCTGCAGTTGCAGATTTCAAAATGAAAAATGCTCAATCTCAAAAAATAAAAAAAAATCATTTAAAAAATATGAGCCTGAGTTTAGAAAAAAATGAAGATATTTTGAAATACGTTTCCGATAATAATCCCAATTTAAAATTAGTAGGTTTTGCTGCAGAAACGGAAAACATGATTGATAACGCTAGAAAAAAATTATTCTCAAAAAATTTGAATTTAATTGTTGCCAACGATGTCTCAGACAGCTCTATCGGTTTTGACTCAAACAATAATGAGGTCACATTGATTACTGAGAATGAAGAATTAAAAATTCTTAAAACTTCAAAAGAAAAGGTTGCTAGAAAAATAGTTCAATTTATTTCAAAAAACATTCTTAATGATTAGATGGATTTTGCTTAAACTAGTAGGAATCTTCCTGCCTTCTTTAATATCCAAAGCCGTTAATCCAGGACAACAGGCAGCCTCTAATAATGCTTTAAACGTTGAATTTAAAATTCTTGATAACGAACTTGGAGATAAAATACCTTTACCTAAATTTAGTACTGCAGGATCCGCAGCCTTAGATTTGAGAACCAATATTGAAGAAAAGAAAGTTCTTCAGCCTGATGAGACCTTTCTTTTTTCCACTGGATTTTCAATTCATATTAAAGACTCAAAATATGCAGCCTTGATTCTCCCTAGATCAGGCTTAGGACACAAACATGGAATTGTTTTGGGAAACCTGGTAGGACTCATTGATTCAGATTATCAAGGAGAGATCATGGTCTCTTTATGGAATAGATCCAACGAATCATTCGAAGTTCTTCCTGGCGATAGGATTGCTCAAATGATGTTTTTTGCCGTTACTTCACCTAATTTTAAGTTGGTTTCTGAATTCGATTTATCAGAAAGAGGTTCTAAAGGGTTTGGTTCTTCCGGAACAAAATAAATTTTTAGAATCTGAAATCCTTTTTTCTTAATCTAATTGCTGAAGGCGTTACTTCTACTAATTCGTCTTCTTCAATAAACTCTAATGCTTGTTCTAAAGAATGTTTAATGTGCGGCACTAAAATAAGATTTTCATCAGTACCAGAGGCTCTTACATTTGTTAATTGTTTTGCTTTAGTTGGGTTAACCGGTAAGTCATTGTCTCTGGAATGTAAGCCAACAATCTGACCTTTATAAACATTCAAGCCATGTTCCACAAAAAGTTTTCCTCTATTTTGTAGATTGAATAATGAATAAGCCAAGGTTTTACCCTCAGCCATCGAAACCAGGACACCATTTTGTCTAGTAGTAATCTCACCTTTTTTTGTTGGACCATATTGATCAAAAATACTGGTTAAGATTCCGGTGCCGCTTGTTAAGGTTAAAAACTGAGATCTAAATCCAATCATACCTCTGGAAGGCGCAATAAAATCTAATTTAATTCTTCCTGTTTCGCTAGGTTCCATATTTTTTAATTCTGCTTTTCTTAAACCCATCTCTTCCATTACAGGTCCCTGATATTGCTCCTCGATATCGATTACTATTTGCTCAAATGGCTCATGGATTTCGCCATTCACTTCTTTCTGAATAACCTCAGGTTTTGAAACTCCTAACTCGAATCCATCTCGACGCATGTTTTCTATCAAAACTGACAAATGTAATTCCCCTCGACCCGAGACTTTAAATTTATCTGCACTTTCACCTTGCTCAACTCTCAAGGCAACATTACTCAATAATTCTTGCTCAAGACGATCTTTGATGTTTCTTGAAGTTACAAACTTGCCTTCTCTTCCAGCAAAGGGCGAATCATTCACTTGGAATGTCATACTCACAGTCGGTTCATCTACAGAAAGAGGAGGGAGTTGTTCAATATTTTCTGGATCGCATAAAGTATCTGAGATGTATAACTTTTCTATACCTGTAACACATACAATGTCACCCGCCTCAGCATTAGCAACCTCAACTCTTTCCAAACCTTCATGACCCAAAACTTGAAGAATTTTTCCTGTTTTCTTTTCTCCGCCAGCGTCGATGACGACAACCTGATCATTGGGCTTAACATTTCCGCGGGATATTCTGCCGATGCCAATTACTCCAACGTAGCTATTACTGTCTAAAGCGCTTATTTGCATTTGAAAGGGTTCTTCAAGACTAACGGGAGGTTGATTTACTTTGCTTAAAATGAGGTCTAAGAGTGGAGACATATCTTTTTCAATCTTTTCCAAATCCAAACCAGATGTTCCATTCAATGCAGATGTATAGATTGTTGGAAAATCCATTTGTTGATCGTTCCCACCCAATCTATCGAAAAGATCAAAAACTTGATCTTGTACCCAATCAGGTCTGGCGCTTGGACGATCGATTTTGTTAATTACCAGAATAGGATTAAGTCCTTTTTCAAAAGCTTTTTGAGTCACAAATCTCGTTTGTGGCATTGGACCATCAACTGCATCAACTAGTAATAAAACTGAATCCACCATCGATAAAACTCTCTCCACTTCGCCGCCAAAATCAGCATGTCCTGGAGTATCCACAATATTAATTTTGTGATCTTTCCATTTAATCGCAGTATTTTTAGAAAGAATGGTAATTCCTCGCTCTCTTTCTTGATCATTGGAATCTAAAATTCTCTCAGAACCAATATTTTTTCGATCTAAGGTACCAGAGTGCTCCAATAATTTGTCGACCAACGTAGTTTTCCCATGGTCAACGTGGGCAATAATGGCAATATTTCTAATAAATTCAGGATTCATGTTTGTGACTAGCTAGAAGTCTAAAAAATGAAGTATGTATGTTTATTTTTCTTCTGATGAATTAGAAGATTCATCACTTGCATCTTCAACAGAGATTTCTTCTTGAGGAGCGTCGGTTGGGGTTGCTTCAGTTGAGGCATCAGTAGTTTCTTCAATTGCTTCTTCAGCCGGAGCCGAGGCCTTAATTTCTTCTTCGGGAGGAGTCACTTCTTGAGGACTTTCTTCGGCAGGAGCAGGTGTTGCAGCAGCTTTCTTTTTAGAAAAACGTTTTTTAAACCTTTCAACTCTTCCGCCAGTATCAATAATTTTACTCTGTCCTGTATAAAAAGGATGTGAGGCAGAAGACACATCAAGGGGGCAGTAAGGGTAGGTGTTTCCATCTTCCCATTCTTTTGTTTGGTCAGTTTCTAAAGTTGAAGGAATGAGATAGTACTTATCTACACTCAAATCATGAAACAAAACTGTTCTGTATTCTGGATGAATTTCTTTTTTCACTATTCTTCTTGATTAAAAAAATATGCTGCCGCACTATACCAGAAGACTATTTATTCTCAAATAAACTTAAATGGAAAATTTATACTACGAAGTAGCTCTCCCTTTGCCATTGAGAAACTCTTTTACTTATAGTTCAAATATCAAGATTTCTAATGGCTCAAGAGTGCAAGTTCCATTTAGAAACAGGGAAATTATCGGGTATGTGTTAAAAAAACAATCAAGCCCGAATATAAAATCCATAAAGCCCATTACTAAGGTTTTAGATAATAATTCTTTAATCGATAAATATTCATTCGACCTCATTCAATGGATAGCCAATTATTACAAAGCACCTATTGGAGAAATTTTTAAATCGTATTTCCCCCCTTTCTTAAGAAAAGGTAAAGAAATCAGCGATTCTTTAGAGGTACACGAAATTACGGATTTGGGTAAACTAGTCAGTAGGGAATCCTTTGGTCGCGCAAAGAAGCAATTTGAAGCCTTAGAGGTTTTTCAAATAAAATCCGAGTTATCCCGCCCTGGTTTAAAAGCAAACAAAATCTCTAAAGCCATCTTGGATGCTTTAATTTTAAAAGGCTATCTTGAGAAAAAAATCCGCAATCGAAGTGAATTGAAAACTAACAAGGAACTTAATTTAGAAGCTTTTTTTGAATTGAATGACGAGCAAAATAAAATTTATAAGTCCATTAAAAATTCATCAACCAATCTTACGCATCTAATTTTTGGAGTTACGGGAAGTGGTAAAACCGAAATATATTTTCATCTTATTAGAGGCTTCATAGTAAAAGGTAAACAAGTATTAATTCTTGTCCCAGAAATTGGTCTGACTCCAAATCTAAAAGCCGAAATCGAAAGGAGATTTGGCGAAGACAATGTCGCTCTTTTGCACTCAGAAATGTCAGAAAAAGAAAGAGCTCACGCTTGGAATGATATTAATAAAGGCTTTAAATCTATTTTAATTGGAACAAGATCTGCAATTTTCACGCCGTTCAAGGATTTAGGCTTGATAGTGGTAGATGAAGAGCATGATTCTTCATACAAACAAATTGATAGCTTTAGATATTCAGCTAGAGACGTTGCAGTTTATCGAGCAAATCTCGAAAAAATTCCTGTCATCATGTGCTCAGCAACGCCAAGCTTGGAAAGTCTTAAAAATTGTCAGGATAAAAAATACTGCTTACACAAACTAACCCGCAGAGTAAAAGATGCCAGACAGCCTAAGTTTGAAATCTCTGATTTAAGATCATCTGAACTAAAGTCAGGTTTAACCGAATACAGTCTTAATGAAATTTCCAAAGAATTGAGTAAAGGCAATCAAGTTTTAGTCTTCCTCAACAAAAAAGGCTATGCACCAATGGTCTTTTGTAACAAATGCGGTTGGACTCCGGAATGCAGTAATTGCGATGTATCAATGGTTTATCACATCAATCCCAAAAGATTAGTTTGTCATCATTGTGGTACCAAGCATCCTATGCCTGTTGCTTGTCAGAACTGTAACGAAGAAAGTTTGGAATTTTTTCATACGGGAACCGAGAAACTCGAAGAATTTTTAAAAGAGTATTTTAAAAATACTCCTGTGATTAGAGTTGACCGAGAAGCTCTGGGTAAAGAGCAATTAAGATCCAACTCGGTATTACCTGATTCCAAAGAGCCTCTTATATTGGTGGGAACGCAGATTTTAGCTAAAGGTCATCACATGCCCAATTTGACTTTAGTACTAGTAGTAGATGCTGACAGCGGCCTTTTTTCAATTGATCATAAAGCGTCTGAAAGGTTGGCTCAGTTATTGATTCAGGTTTCAGGAAGAGCTGGCAGGGAAGATAAAGAAGGCAGAGTCATTTTGCAATCGTTTGTTCCGGAACATCCTTTTTTAGAAAAAATTTCTTCTTTTGATTACGATAGGATTGCCAACGAAATTTTAAAAGATAGACAAACCAGCAAGCTTCCGCCTTTTGTTTATCAAATTAACATTCATGCGGAGTCCCTAAAACGACCCCTTCCTGAGAAGGTTTTGACGGAAATTTCTCGTTCATTAAACTTAAATGACGATGAATTTATAGGACCTAAACCAGAGCTTATCGAAAAGCGAAAAAATTACTTTCGATGGGTCTTAACCCTAAAATCTGAAAATAGAAAAAAAATACATGCCCTTGCAAATCAAGTTATCAAGATGATCGATCAAAGCGATTATTCAAAAAATGTCAGAGTTGGAATTGATGTGGATCCACTCAACTAGCTTAAAGGTTTAGGCCTAAAGAAGTTTGAACTTCACATTTTCTTTTAGTTTCTCCTTGGTGATATAACGAAATGGCAATATCAGGATCTGTTAAAAAACCAGATCCTTTTTCAGGCCATTCAATAAAGTTAATGGAATTGGCTTCTTGTAGATATTCTTCTAAACCGATTGCTCTAAGCTCGGTTATTTTTTCCACACGGTATAAATCGATATGGAAGATTTTCAAATCATTGATTTCATAAGGTTCAATCAAAGTAAAGGTTGGACTATTGATGAAATTTTCTATACCTAGAAAATTTAAAACTTCTTTTACCATAGTAGTCTTTCCTGTACCTAAGTCTCCAGAAAGATGAATAGAAATTGGAAGATTATTCTCTTCTTTTAGAAAAGAGGCGATTTTTGCTGCAAGCTGTTTTGTTTCATCTAGGCTTGATAAGACAAGTTCTTTATTCATCCTTCATTTTGATAAAGTTAAATAAATCAGAAGGCATCAAAGATTCCATATCGTGCTTTTCAATATAACTATCTGCTGCACTTGCATGCATATCCACTCCTAAGGAAGCAGCATCTATGGACGATAAACCTTGAGCAATTAATCCAGAAACTAGTCCAGAGAGTACATCGCCCATGCCGCCTACTGCCATACCAGCATTGCCTTTTTTACACACAAATGAAGTTTTTTTGTTTCCAATCAATGTTTCATGACCTTTGAGAATGACCGTTGCGTTGTATTTTTCGCAAAGCTTAGCTAATGCTTGTGGTCTATTTTTTTGAATGGTCGAGACCTTTGTCTTGAGCAATCGTGCTGCTTCTCCTGGATGAGGAGTAAGGATTAATTTTTTTGGCAATTTAATTTTTAATCTATTTTCAGAGAGGATATTTAATCCATCAGCATCAATCAAAATCGGCAGATTTTTTTTTGCAGCAAAATTTGTTGTTTTATAAAGCATCTGATCAGCCCAATAATTTCTACCCAATCCTGGACCGATACAAATGACCGTTTTATTGGGCAAGTGATTTTCTAAGTCAGAAACGCTTTCTACAGTTTTCGTCATAACTTCTGGACAATATGCCAAAGCAGCTGACTGATGATCTTTTCTTGTTGCCAAGGTCGCCAAACCCGCACCGCTTGCAAGAACTCCTTTTGAGGAAAGAAGGGCAGCGCCACCAAAACCAAGATTTCCTGCGATGACTAAAACATGACCATAGTCTCCTTTATTGGAATTGGGATTTCTGACGAGCTTTTTTTCGATATTTTTAGGTTTAAATTCTTTGATTTTCAATTTGTATAAAAATTTATTAAATATATTATGTACAAACAATCCTGAAATCTAAAATTTATATGTCAAAAAAAGATTCCAAAGATATCAAAGTAAAGAGAAATCCAAAGATCAACATTCAAGAAGCTGATCCCTCTTTGCCGCCTTCAAAACCTAAACCTGCTGCTACGGTGCTGCTGATTAGATCTATCGAAGAAGCAGTAGAAGTATTTATGATTCAAAGATCAATCAAAACGAATTTTGGTGGTGCGTGGGTATTTCCTGGAGGGAAGCTGGATGAATACGATCTCAAGGATGATATCAATAATTATTGTCGTGGCTTAACAGACGAAGTCGCGTCGCAATTATTAGGCGTTAAATCAGGAGGACTTAACTATTGGATTGCTTGCATAAGAGAGTGTTTTGAGGAATGTGGCGTGTTACTCGCTTATCGAAGTGATGGTGAGGTCTTCGGGTCCTCAGAAGGCAAAGAAAAAGAAGTTCTCAACGAATATCGAGATAAATTGAATCGAGGTGAGCCAGTCTTATTAGAACTATGTCAAAAATTGGATTTGCAATTGGCTGTTGACCGTCTGGCATACATTTCACATTGGGTCACACCAAAATCAGAAGCCAAAAGATACAGTACGCATTTTTTTATTGCACTATTTCCTGAAGGACAAACTGCTAAACATGATGGTAGTGAGGGAGTAAAAAGTATTTGGATCAGGCCTGAAGATGCGCTCACTCAGGGCGAAAAGGGTGAGTTTCCAATAATTTTTCCAACTATTAAAAATTTAGAATCCATCAAAGGATACTCCGATACTGAAAAGCTACTTAAAGACAAAGTGGAAGAGCAGAACAATATCGTGACAGTTGAACCAAAAATTTTCATGCAAGACGGAAAAATGGTTTTGCTTATGCCAGGAGACGAGGGTTATGACTATCACTGAGCTCTCGCCATTAGTCAGAAGAATTACTGCAGGCAATTCTAGCGTCTTTACTGGTCCAGGGACGAATACCTATCTAGTAGGTAAAGAAGAAATTACGGTGATCGATCCAGGCCCTGCCATGCCAGAGCATATTGAAAACATTGCTAAAGCCTGTGGCGATGACATCAAACAAATTTTAGTAACTCATACTCATCCTGATCATTCTCCGGGAGCTAAGTTGCTTCATCAACGAACTGCAGCACCTGTTATGGGAATGTATGCGTTACATAAGCAAACTCAGGATAAAACCTTTAAAGCTCATAAAGTTTTAAAAGATGGTGATGAAATCAGAGAAATTGAGTACACCCTAAAAGCCATTCATACGCCAGGACATGCCTCAAATCACCTCTGTTATCTCTTGGAAGAAGAGAAATTAATCTTCACTGGAGATCATATTATGGAGGGTTCAACGGTAGTCATTGGCCCACCTGATGGCAATATGAAGCAATACATTGAGTCCCTAGAAAAACTCAAACAATTTGATATTTCTTTGATTGCACCAGGACATGGAAATCTTATGAAAGACCCCAAGAGTGTTGTTGATTGGATTGTTAGTCATAGAATGTTCAGAGAAAAGAAAGTAGTCGATGCCTTAACAGAACTTTCCAAAGCCAACTTAGATCAATTGGTTGAAAAGGTTTACGACGATGTTGATGAAAGGCTGCACAGCATTGCAAGAGCTTCTCTTTTAGCCCACTTGAATAAATTAATTGAAGAAGATAAAGCCGTTAACCAAAGTGATGAATTTCACTGGAAAGGCTAATCTTTAAATCTTACGCCACAACCACCGTGTCCACAGTAACCGTTAGGATTTTTCGCCAAATATTGTTGGTGGTAATCCTCAGCATAGAATTCTTCTGAAACGGGCAAGATTTCCGTGACAATTTTACCAAAGCCATTGACGTCTAGTTTTGCTTGATAAATTTCTTTGGTTTTGAGGGCTAGTTCTTCTTGGGTTTTATCAAAAAAATAAATTCCAGATCTATATTGGGTTCCAGCATCTCCACCTTGACGCATGAATTGGGTAGGGTCATGACCTTCCCAAAAAACTTGCAAGAGTTCTTCTAAATTGGAAGCATCTTCATAAGTTACAAAAACTATTTCGGAATGTGCAGTTAATCCAGAACAAACTTCTTCGTAAGTAGGATTAGGCGTATGTCCAGCGGCATAGCCAACGCCGGTAACTTTGACACAATCCAAGTCCCAAAACATTTTCTCTGCTCCCCAAAAGCAGCCCATGCCAAAGAG
>TARA_B100001057_G_scaffold52754_1_pt1 | contig 27285 bp, 26 predicted proteins | sample TARA_B100001057 | Tara Oceans TARA_B100001057 (sample SAMEA2621839) | marine metagenome | biome: marine biome (ENVO:00000447); feature: surface water layer (ENVO:00002042); material: "saline water (ENVO:00002010), including plankton (ENVO:xxxxxxxx)" | depth 5 m
ATAGCTCAATTGGCTTGATTTATGCACTGAAAAAAATTTTTAATTAAGAAGATTTTGAGATAAGTATATTCTTACGTTGATAAACAAAAAAAAAATACTTGGATTTGTTCCTGCAAGAATGGGAAGCAAAGGAATAAAAGATAAAAATCTAAAAATTTTAAATAAAAGACCTTTAATATATTGGCCTATAAACGCACTCAAAAAATCAAAATTTGTAGATAGAGTAGTATTATCAACAGATTCTAATAAAATTAGGAAAACAGCATTAAAACTAGGGGCAGAGGCACCTTTTTTAAGACCTAAAAAATTAGCAACAGATAATGCCATGACGACTGATGCAATAAAACACGCTTTAAAATTTTTTAGCAAAAAAAATATTTTTTTTGATTATATTATTGTTTGTGAACCAACATCACCTTTTACAACAAACTTAGATATTGATAAGGCTATCAAAAAATTAGAAAAGAATTCAAAAAAAGTCGATGCAGTTATATCTGTTGCAGAAAATATTGCAGGTCATCCAAAATTTTGTGTAAAGTTAAAAAAAAATAGTATAGTTAAACCATATTTTAAAAAATTCTATAGACCCATGAGACAGAATTTAGATAATATATATTATTATTGTGGAAATTTTTATTTATCAAAAGTAAGTACTCTACTAGAAAAAAGTACATTCTATCATGATAGAGCTATTGCGATTGTAAGTGAACGGTATAAAGCAATGGAAATAGATGATCCATTAGACTTAATTTTAGCAAAAGTAATTATGAAATCTAGAAAATATCTAAAAAATTAAAATGAATAAAAGTCAAAAAATTTTAAAATCAGCAAAAAAAATTATACCAGGAGGCAATCAATTGTTATCAAAAAGATCAGAAATGTTTGCCCCTAATGTTTGGCCAACATATTTTTCAAAAGCTAAAGGCTGTGAAATTTGGGATTTAGAAAATAGAAAATACTTTGATTTTGCAGGTATGGGAGTTACAGCGTGTCTATTGGGATATGCTGATAATTTTGTAAATAAAAGAGTTAAAGCAACAATTGATAAAGCTTCGTTAACCACTTTAAACTCAGTGGATGAAATTAAATTAGCCAAAAAACTACTTAAAATTCATAATTGGGCAGATATGGCAAAGTTTTCTAAATCTGGAGGAGAGGCATGTTTAGTAGCAATTAGACTAGCACGTGCTTACTCGAATAAACAAAATATAGCGTTTTGTGGATATCATGGTTGGCATGATTGGTATCTTGCTGCAAATCTAAATAACAAAAAAAATTTAGACAATCAATTACTCCCAGGACTAAGTACTCTTGGTGTTAGTAAATCATATTCAAATTCTTTATTTCCTTTTTTATATAATGATATTGACTCACTAAAAAAAATATTAATTAAAAAAAATAATATAGGCATCATAATTATGGAACCAATGAGGTTTACTGAGCCTAAAAATGACTTTTTGAAAAAAGTAAAGATACTTGCAAAAAGAAATAATATTATTCTAATATTTGATGAGATAACTACTGGTTTTAAAGACAATCTTGGTGGTCTCCACTTAAAACTGAATGTTACTCCAGATATTGCAATTTTTGGTAAAGCAATGGGTAATGGTTTTCCAATTTCTGCAGTTATAGGTAAAAAGAAAATTATGTCACTATCAAATAAATCTTTCATAAGTTCTACAATGTGGACTGAACAAATCGGATTTGTTGCAGCTAATGCAACAATTGAAAAACTTGAAAAAAATAAAATAAACAAGAAAAATGTTAGAACAGGATTGAAAATTAAAAAAATTTGGAAAGATTGCTCAAGAAAAAACAATATAAAGATAAAAGTAGGCGGTATTAATTCTTTGCCGTTATTTAAGTTTGATTATAAAAATGAACAAGCAATAACTACTTTTATGACTAAAAAAATGCTAGATTATAATTTTTTAGCTAGTACATACCCCGCAGCTACAGCCTCATATAATGATAAAATTTTAAATAAATATGCTCGTGCTTTAAATAATGTTTTTTTTGAGCTTTCAAAATATGTAAACTTTAATAAAAAGATTCCTTTAAAAAAAAAGGATATTAAAGGATCTAAATTTGGAAGATTAAATGGATAGATTGAAAATTAATTATTTTGAATAGTAAAATTTTCAAGAGATTTTTCCAAATTTCTTGTGGTTGAATAAAGTCTTTTTCCTAATAAGCTATTCTTATTTTTAAAATTGCTTATATCTAAAATTACACCATAATTTTTAGCAGCTACATATATCTCATTTTTAATTATTCTATAAATAAGTCCATATTGAAATGGGTGAAATACTATTTTACTTTTAGTTATTTTTGCCTTCTGAAATCTTACTACTTCCCCCTTTAAATTTGTTGCTGCTCCCTCATAAGGATATGAAAATGATTTTATAAAATTTGTTATTTGTTCAGCATCCCAGGACCAATTTATCCATGCATTTTTTTGTGTGCTAATTCTAGGCCAATAATATGAGTTAGAGTTGTTTGAAATATTTTTTAAATTAAACTTACCATTATTTATTAATGTTATTAAAAATTTTTTTAGAATTTTTTTTTGAAAATCAAAAGAGTATTTTTGCATTTTAAATAAAGAGCCCCTAATATTTAAAGGAAATTTAAAAGATTTAATAAGCAAAGCTACACCAGTATCAATTTTTTCATTAACAAAATGGATGGTTAATCCTGACGAATAATGTTGGGACATTATTTTCCAAGTGAAACCTCCTGCACCTCTAAATGATGGTAGATTTGAAGCATGTATATTCAATAGTTTTCCATTAAATAAGTCAATTTGCTTTTTTTTAAATATCCATCTACAAGAATAAGAGACTCCGATTGTTTTTTTGTTTATTAGGTAAGACCATTTTTTTATATTATTTAAATTAGGTAAAATTTTGTATTTAATTCCATTTTTTAATAAATGGTCTCCTAAATTATTTTTATCATTATATGTCTTTTCGTTGATCTGATTTTTTGATGAGATAACGAAGACATTTTTATTTCTTTTTTTTAAAAACACACATGCTTCTAAGAGTATATGGCCTCCTCCAAAAAAAATAAAATTATCATTTTTGCCAAATCTCATTTTAAATTTATAATAATAAATTAATATTATACTTTAATAAGTATCGTTAAAATAACTTTTAATAAGGCGTTAATACAGTAAATGCAACCTTGATTAAACAAAATTGATAAAAAAATAATATTTATTTGCATATTAGATTTGGAAGAGTGGGTTTCAAAACGTTGCAAACAAAAAATTTTCTCTCGAATAGCTGATTTTAATATTTTGTAAATTTTAGATTGATTATTAATTGCTAAACTTTTAATAAAAATGTAAAACTATTTAATTTTAGATAAATCTTAATGAATATTTTTGTCACTGGTGCCTGTGGTTTTATCGGTTCACATCTTGTAGAAAAGTTAGTGAAGAATAATTATAATGTCAAAGCTTTAACTTTTTATAACAATAGAAATCATTATGGTTGGTTAGAAAATTTGGATAAAAAGATACTTAAAAATGTTTCAATTGTTACTGGAGATATACGTGATCAAGATCTTATGATTGAGTATACTAAAAAAATGGATGCAGTAATTCATTTAGCTGCATTAATTTCAATACCATACTCATATTTATCACCTCAAAATTATATTGATACTAATATTAATGGAACACATAATATTTTATTGGCAGCGAAAAAAAACAAACTTTCTAAAGTTATAATTACTTCAACGAGTGAAGTTTATGGTACGGCTTTAAAAGTACCAATCAATGAGGATCATCCTCTTAATGCTCAATCACCTTATGCAGCTAGCAAAATAGCTGCAGATCAATTAGCGCTGTCTTTTTACAGGTCTTATAATTTACCTGTAGCAATTTTAAGACCATTTAACACTTACGGCCCAAGGCAGTCAGCAAGAGCAATCATCCCAACAATCTTAAGTCAAATTTTAAATAATAACTCAATAATTAAGTTAGGAAATATTAATCCAATAAGAGATTTTACATATGTTGAAGATACTTGTAGCGCCTTTTTACGTGCAATAAAAAATAAAAAAATAATAGGTGAGACTATAAATATTGGGAATAATTTTGAAATTTCAATTAGAGAAATATTAAATATTTTAAAAGAGGAATATAATTTTAAATTTAAAATAAAAATTGATAAAAAAAGAATTAGACCAAAAAAAAGTGAAGTTTTTAGACTTTATGCTTCTAATAATAAGGCTAAAAATTTACTTGGATGGAAGCCAAAATTTAAAGGTTATAACGGTTTTAATAAAGGTCTAGGCGAAACTATAAAATGGTTAGATGATAAAAATAATTTAAGCTTATATAAGTCAGAGTTATATAATCTTTAATTTAATTATAAATTAAATACAAATAAATTTTAGAGGATAAAAAAGGCTGAAAATTGGATATTTGTAAAGTTATAAGAAAAGTTGTTGGTCAAGGAGTTCATAAAACTCATGAACCAGTAGTATTTGGTAATGAAAAAAAATATTTAATTAGCACAATTGAACAAAATTTTTTTTCAGCAGGAGGAAATTTTGTAATTAAATTTGAAGAAAAAATAAAAAAAATTACAAAAGCAAAATATGCAATAGCAGTCGTTAATTGTACAGAGGCAATCCATATCACTTTAAAGGCTTGTGGAATCAAAAGAGGAGATGAAATTTTAGTTCCTTCATTAACATTTGTTGGAACAGTAAATCCCATATCTTACTTAGGAGCCACTCCACACTTTGTAGAATCAAGTCTTGATGATTTTGGCATCGACTGTGAAAAACTGGAAAAATATTTAGCAAAAATAGCTATGAAAAAAAAAAATAAATTAATTAACAAAATTACAAAAAAAACAATTAAAGCAATTATTCCTGTTCATGTTTTTGGACATCCATGCAAAATTGATCGTTTAAAAAAAATTGCAAAAAAATATAATCTTATAATAATTGAAGATGCGGCAGCAGCATTGGGAAGTTTTTATAAAAATAAACATTTGGGAACATTTGGTATTGCGGGATGTATAAGCTTTAATGGCAACAAAATCGCAACTACTGGGGGAGGTGGTGCAGTAATTACAAATAATAAAAGTCTTGCAAAAAAAATATACCATTTAACAACGACTTCAAAACAAAAACATAAATGGGAATATATACATGATGAAATAGGGTATAATCATAGAATGTCAAATTTAAGTGCAGCATTAGGACTTGCTCAACTAGAAAATCTCAATAAATTTTTAAGATTTAAGAGAAAATTGTACAGTAAATATCATCAAGCATTTAAATCATTTAAAAAAGGAAAAATTTTTAAAGAGCCAAAAAATTCAAAAAGCAATTACTGGTTACAAACTCTTATTTTAGACAAAAAATATACTCATCTTAAGAATAAAATTTTAAAAGAAACTAATAAAAATTATATTTTTACTAGACCCGCTTGGAAATTAATCTCAGAGTCAATTCCATATAAAAAGAATCAAAAAATGCTATTACCTGTTGCTAAAGAGATATATAATCGTGTAATAAATTTACCGAGTAGTGAGAAAATAACTCAAAATAAACTCTCATAATGAAAATATCTAAAATTTCCATAAAATCTAATTCAAAAATAATCGAAGCTATCAGAGTATTAAAAGTAACAGGAAGAAAGTTACTGATTGTTATTAATAAAAACAAAAAATTTATTGGAACCATTACTGATGGTGATATTAGAAAAATAATATTAAAAAAAATAAAAACAAGTGAATCGATAGAAAAATTTTATAATAGAAAACCAAAATTTTTAGAAAAAAAAAATTTTTCATATAGACAGGCAAAAAATATGATGATGAAACATAATATTGATGCATTACCAATTTTAGAATTTGGTAAGGTTGTAAAAGTTATTTTTTGGAAGGATGTAATAGAAAATATTGGAAGCCTAAGTAATGTAGATTGCGTAATTTTTGCTGGAGGAGAGGGTAAAAGACTTAAACCATTTACAATTGTTTTACCAAAGCCTCTAATACCTTTTAACGAAAAAACTTTTTTAGACCAAATAATAGAAAGATTTAATTTTTATAAAATATCAAATTTTAATTTAGTTCTTCATTATAAATCTAATATTATTAAAAGTTATTTAAAAGACTCAAAATCAAAAAATAATTACAAATTTGTAACGGAAAAAAAACCATTAGGAACAATCGGTGGCCTTTCTTTAATAAATGAAAAAAAAATTTCTAATAATTTCTTTGTTACGAATTGTGATATAATATTAAAAACTGATATTCAAAAAATTTACCATTCCCACTTAATAAATGATAATGACTTAACCATGATTTTGATTAAACAAAAAGAAAAATTAGCTTATGGATCTTGTAAAATAGCAAAAAATGGAATTTTAAAATCAATTGAAGAAAAACCTGAAACAATGCACCTCATTAATAGTGGTGTTTATCTATTTAAAAAATCAATTTTAAAGATAATTCCAAAAAATAAAAAGCTTAATTTCAACCAATTTGTAAATACTGCTTTAAAAAAAAATTACAGGGTTGGAACATATACATTGGAAGAAAAAAGTTGGATAGATATAGGAAATTGGTTATCTTATAAAAACAGCATTGATAAATTTTCTTTTTAATTAAAAATCTTCTTCTTTAAGAATTTCATCTTCACCGATGTCTCTTAGTGCCTTTTTACCTAAAATATTTTTGATTTTTTCTGGAGACAATCCGGTTCCAGGCCTTTTAACATCCAACATAGATCTTTGAATCATTGTACCTTTGGATATTTTTTGTTTTGTAACAATACTTCTTCTAAAAGAATCAACTCTTTCCTGGCTTTCTACTCTTATTATTTTTTCACTACCAAGTCCGTCAAATATTTTTTTGCATCCGTTAACAATTTTTTTCATTTCATCTTCATCAACAGACATATGATGATCCCAGCCTTCCATCTTTTTATCAATTGTAAAATGTTTTTCTATAACTCTTGCACCAAGGGCAATAGAAGCTATTGGCATTTCTATGCCAAGAGAGTGATCAGAAAAACCAATTGGGTATGGGTATAAATTTTTTAGTGTTAAAATTTTATTTAAATTTACTTGCGAGTCTTCTGGCGGATATAATGAAACGCAATGCATAATGATCAATTTTTTATTACCTGTACTTTCAAAAGCTTTAATAGCTTTATCAATTTCATGTTGGTGACTTAGTCCAGTGGAAAGTATTGTTGGTTTGTTTTTTTTAGATATGTACTCAATAAATTCATAATTATTGCAATCCATTGAAGCTATTTTGAAAAAATCTACATTTATGACTGCGTCTAAAAAATCTACTTCATCAAGTGAAAATGGTGTACATGCAAAATCTATTTTTACTTTTTCACAATATTCTCTTATTTTTAAAAGGTCTGCTTGTTTTAAGCTATAAGCATCAACGATTTTTTCTAATGTAAAGTCAGTTCTATTTCTATAGTCATCTGCAATAAAATAATTATCTTCATAAACCTTTTTTGAAAATATAGAATTTTTAGTAAATGATTGAAATTTAACACAATTTGCTCCTGAATTTTTAGCTGCATCAATCATTTTTTTGCACAGCTCAAATTTTCCATTATGATTAGAGCCAATCTCAGCAATAATGTAAGGAGAATGGTTTATGCCAATTTTATTTAGAGAATTTAACTGTATATCCATTATAACTCAATCCCACCCCACCAACTGAAATATTTATTTTTTTTTTTTAATATTAAAGTTTTAATAAGTTTAAGTAATATTATCTTATTGGTATACAAAATAGAACAATTTAAATACATTTTTTTATATGTCTTTCCCTCTTTTCTCATTGCCCTATAAAAATTATACTTAACAAAAATTGAATTGGTTAAATATTTTTTTGTTAATTTAACTGGCAAACAAGTATATGAAGACGAAAGAGTTTTATAATAAGTTTTTGTTTTATTTGTAAAACATGCTTTATTTTTTTTTAAAATTATACTCCAAAAATACCAATCATAAATAGTTACTTTCTTACTTAAATTTGGAAATTTTATTTTTTTTAAAATTTCAGTTTTAAGAGCAGTATTTGAAAATCCCAAAAAATTTTGATGATATAAATGTTTGTAATTAATTTTTTGATTATTATTGAAGAAGTTAGAAAAAAAATTTTTTTTAGTTAATTTTTTTTTATTGACACAATCTATATCGTTAAAAACAACTTTATTTTTTTTTAATAAGTCATTTAATATTTTTATTCTATTAGATTTAAATAGATCATCTGCATCACAAAAAAAAATTTTTTTATAGTGAAGTAATTTAAGCTTTTTAATAGATTTTTGTCTAATTTGTGGAATTGTACCTGATACATTGTAACACTTATATTTTAAGTTTATTTTAAAATTTAAATTACTTAAATCAAAATTGTCACAAAAAAACAAAACATCAAACTTTTTATAAGTTTGTTTTTCTAGGCAACTAACAAATTTTTTAATAAATTTTTCACTTTTGGGATAAAGAAAAGTTACAACACAACTATTATTTTTTATCTTAGACAATATTTTTACTTATTTTCATTATTAAATATATAGATTACTTTTTTATCAAAAAATCATTAATTAATAAAAATTTTAGTTCATATTTTTTTAGAGCTTTTAGTAGCATTTTTAAACAATTTTGTAATTTATGAAATTTTTTTATTTTTTAATAATAGATGCCATTTTTATAAAAGTGTTATTTTCGATATTAATATTATTTCTAATAATACTTCCAGTTCCTATAAAACAGTTACTTCCTATTCTGCAAGACCCGTTTATTGTTACAGATGTTGATATTTGAGAATTATTACCAATTTTAACATCATGTTCTATGAGAGAATTATTATTTATTATGCAATTTTCCCCGATAGATACGTCAGCATTAATAAAAGTATTTCCCATAATCATAGTTCCAGAACCAATTTTACTAAATTTTGATATAGAGGATTCTTTGGAGATTAGTATTGGAAATTTAAAACCTTTATTTTTTAGTTTCTTAAATATTTTTTCTCTTAATTTAATATTAAAAATTGATCCAAATGATAAACATAAGTTTATATTTTTAAATTTTTTTTGTTCCAGTATAGTGTCATCACCTAAAATTTTATAATTTAATAAATATCCCTTTTTTTTACTATCTGTTAAACCTATAATTTTGAATTCATTAATTCTTTCAATTAAATTAATACATGATTTTGCGTGGCCACCAGCACCAACTAAAACGATTTTTCTTTTCATATTAGGTTTTATAACAAAGGAAATTTCAAAAATATATAAAAGTTGTTAAATTTTTTAGCATTTTTAAGTATTCTAATTATTTATAACAATAAAATGCATTTATTGAAAAAAACTAAAAAATATTTTAGTAAAATATATTGTTATATAAAATAATAGATAATTTTTAAAAAAGGTGTAAATATAATAATAAGTTTATTACGAGTATTCATTAAAAATGAAAATCAAAAAAGTTTATATATTAGGAGGATCAGGGTTAATAGGATCATCTGTAGTAAACAATTTTATTAAAAAAGACTATAAAGTTTTAAACATAGATATAATTGATAAAAAATTTTCATTAAAAAATAAACAAAAAAATTATTTTTATAAAAAATTAGATTTATCTAATCTAAATGAACTAGAAAAAGAATTTAAATATTTGTTCAAAAAATATTTTATTCCAGATATATTTATTAATTGTTCTTATCCACTTAAAGAAGATACTACTAAAAATAGTTTTGAAAATTTAAAAATTAATAATTTAGTTAATAATTTAAATGCACACCTAGCTTCATATATTTGGACTAGCACCATCGTTTTAAGAGAAATGAAGAAAAAAAATATTAAAGGAAATGTTGTTTTGTTAGGGTCCATTTATGGCTTAGTTGGTCAAGATCTAAATATTTATCATAATACAGACATTAGTGAAAATGTCAGTTATTCTGCAATTAAAGGTGGTATTATTAATTATTCAAGATTAGCAGCCTCTTGCTTTGGAAGAAATGGAATAAGGATAAATTGTATTTGCCCTGGAGGTATATTGGATAAAAAAAATAAATATTTGAATAAAAATTCAAAGTTTTTTAAAAATTATCTAAAAAAAGTTCCTTTAAAAAGATTTGGTAATGCTCAAGAAATAGCTGAAGCAATATATTTTCTATCATCATCAGAAGCTACATATATTAATGGCAGTACATTTGTAATTGATGGAGGCTTAACAGCAATTTAATATTATATAATTTATATTAAAACATATTTTAAACACAAAAAATAACAATATTTGGATTTAAAAAATTGTTTATAACTTTGAATTTGAAAATTTTATTTATTTACAAAAAAAAATATAATCATTTTAGTTTAAGTAAAAATTGTCTAAAAAAATTTAAAAACACAATGATAATTAAGTTAGATAGAGAAAAAAAATGAACCTTTATCTCAATATTGAAATACTGAATAGAGAATTTCAATCAAAATTATTAATTGCAATGGAAAGTGCATCAAGAGGAATGGACGTCTATTTAGGTAGGCTGAAACCATACTTAATGAGAGATTTTTTTGCTCCTGGTATAATTTTGGATAAATCTATCACTCCAACACCAGTAAGGTTAAAGGAAATGGAGTACTGTAAAAAAAAAAATTTTATTTATACAAGCTTAGATGAAGAGATTGGCATAACAAATGTAGATGATAATAATTTAACATATCGTTTTTCAAATGAAAGCTTAAAATTAGCTGATAAAGTTTTTTGCTGGGGAAGACGTGATTACGACATGCTAAGTAAAAAATTTAGGAAACATAAAAATAAATTTGTTTTATCGGGAAACCCAAGAGTAGATTTTTGGAGAAAAGATTTTGATTTTTTTTATAAAAAAAAAAAATTAGAATATAATAATTATATACTCTTTAGTCTAAACTTTGATTATTTTTGGATGTCACAATCTGAATTTAAAAAAGTTTTAAAATTTAATGTAGACAGCAAATATGTAGATCGCGGAATAACATTAGAATCTTTAAAAAAGAAAAAACGAGATAGTTATAAAATGTATAAAAAATTTTCTAAGTTAATCACTACTCTTGCAAAAAAAACTGATTTAAAAATAATTGTTAGACCTCATCCTATAGACCCTCTAAAAAATTATAATTTCTTAAGTAAATACAAAAATGTGAGAGTTATTAAAAAAGGACCTATTTCTGAATGGATATATTATGCAAAAGTAGTTGTTCATTCAGGCTGTACAGGAGGTCTGGAGTCTTCATTACGAAATCGTCCAACGATATCTTATTGTCCTAACAATTCATCTTTTGGATTTAAGTTTGCAAATTTATATTCAAAAAAAACTACAAGTTTAAACGAATGTATTAAACTAATTAAAAAATCAATTAAAGATGATTTTAAATTAAAAAAGATTAACTTAAAAGATATTAAAGATAGAGCATATAATCTTTTTACAAAGGAAACTAGTTTTAAAATTATTACTGATGAATTTATAAAGCTTCAAAAAATTAAAAAAATTAAAAAAAAAAATAATAATTTATCTTTAAGATTCAAATTTAAGATAAGAGACTTTAGATCGAAAATTTTAAATTATCAATATGGTTCTACAGGACCATATGGAAATGTAAAATTTACAATTTTTGAGAAAGATGAAACTCTTAAATTATTTGATATATTTAAAGAATTAAATCCAAAATATAATAATTTAAGTATTGATTTTATCAAAAAAGATATAATTCATATTAAAAATAATGATTAAAAGTTATAATTTTTTAAGTATTTTGCATGTTAAAATCTGGTACTGTTTGTTTCTCTAATAAGGGTCATAATGAATACTTTTAATAAACTCATGTACCTTCTTTCAAAGCACGAACGTACTCGAGCAACTCTATTATTATTAATGATATTGATTATGGCTGTAATTGATATGCTTGGGGTGGCATCGATACTTCCATTTATGGCAGTTTTAATGAATCCAGAAATCATTGAAACTAACTCAATTTTAAATAAGATTTATGAATACACAATTATTTTTGGAGTTGAGTCAAATGAACAGTTTCTCTTTTTTTTAGGAATATTTGTATTTTTACTTTTAATTATTTCCTTGGCTTTCAAAGCATTGACAAATTATGCGCAAATTCGTTTTATTTTAATGCGAGAATATTTTATCTCAAAACGTTTGGTGGAGGGTTATCTAAATCAACCTTATAGCTGGTTTTTAAATCGTAACAGCGCTGAACTTGGCAAAACAGTTCTTGCAGATATAGGTGCTGTAACACATAAAGGTTTAGCACCAATATTAACTTTAACTACTCAAAGTATAATTGCAGTTGCTTTATTAATATTATTAATTTTAGTTGATACTTGGCTAACGCTTATTGTTTTCTTTTTATTTGGAACAATTTATTTATTAATTTACAGTTTTAATAAAAGGTTAGTAAATCGTATAGGAAAAGAACTTTTTGAAGCCGATACAAAACGTTTTTCAACACTTATAGAGGCTTTTGGAGCATCTAAGGAAGTTAAAATAGGTGGATTAGAGCAAATATTTGTAGATAGATTTTCTAGCCCAGCAAAAATTCGTGCACTAAATTCCTCATTAATTGCAATAATAAATCAGTTGCCACGTTTTATCTTAGAAGCAATTGCATTTGGAGGAATGATTTTAATTGTACTTTATTTAATGTCACAAAGTTCTGATATTAAGAATGTTATCCCTTTAATTTCTTTATTTGCATTTGCTGGATATCGTCTAATGCCTGCTTTACAACAGGTCTATGTAAGTTTAACTCAACTAAGGATAGTTGGTCCTCAAATTAATAATGTCTACAACGATCTTATTGGTTTAAAAAAAGACATTATTAAAAAAAATCAACAATATATGAGTTTAAAAAAAAAAATAAGTTTAGAAAATATTTTTTATCAATATCCTCAATCAACAAAAACTACTTTAAGAGACATAAACTTAAATATACATGCTCAAACTACAGTAGCACTAGTAGGTGAGACTGGTAGTGGAAAAACTACAACTGTAGATATTATTCTTGGCTTATTGGAGCCTGAAAAAGGGATATTAAAAATTGACAATGAAATAATTACAAAAGAAAACCAAAAGTCATGGCAAAACATCATCGGTTATGTACCTCAACAAATTTTTTTAACTGACAACAGCATTGCGGCCAATATAGCATTTGGCGTGGAAGCAGAAAATATTGATTATGAAGCAGTAGAAAAAGCTGCTAAAATTGCAAATTTACATGAATTTATTATAGATGAATTGCCCAAGAAATATTTAACGACAGTTGGGGAGAGGGGCATAAGACTATCAGGTGGACAACGTCAACGAATTGGTATTGCTAGAGCGCTTTATCGTAAACCACAATTGTTAATTCTAGATGAAGCAACAAATTCACTTGATAATTTGACTGAAAAAGCAGTGATGGATGCAGTTTACAATTTAAAGAAAAACATTACAATAATTTTAATCGCTCACAGATTAAGCACGGTAAAAAATTGCGATAAAATTTTCTTGTTTAATAAAGGAAAGTTAATTGAAGAAGGTACTTTCAATGAACTAATTAAAAAAGATAGCAATTTTAGAGCTGCAACAAAAAATCTTTATTAATCTTTAATTTTTTAAAAAGTTATATTTAAAACTTTTTGAAATTCTCGAGTGCGTAGTATTAAGTTTTAAAATTTTTGTACCAACAACTAAGTTTTTTGAGTTTTTAATATAATTATCAATTACTTTAATAGAATTTAAAATTGTTTTTTTTATATCTTTGTCGTTTAAATTTCTCATTCTTATAGGCAATCCTCTTTTTCTTTTGTGCAATCTTTTAATAGAAAGATCAGGGTTACATTTTAAATGAATAATAAAATCTGTATTTAAAAAAAATTTATTAAAAATGTTTATTTCAAATTTAGAAATTTTTTTATTAATATAAAAATAGTCCTGTAAAAAATACATTATTGGACCAGGCTCTGTAATTAAATATTTATAATTTGGAAGTGAACTTTTTAGGTATTCAATACACAAAAAATGTTTAATAATTAATAAAATAACATTAAAAAAAAATTTTTTTTTATAAATTTTTTTAAGAAAAAATCTTCTTGAAAAAATTAAACAAAAAAAAATAACAATAAAAATAACCTTGAGTCTTTTTAAATTTTTTTTAATAAAGTTTAATTTTTTAAAGATTTTATTATTATTAATATTACTACTATGAAAAAAAATTTTTTCATTATTTTTTTTAATCTTCTCTAGTTCATCACAAAGAAAAGTTTTTCCAGAACCTGGTGAGCCAATAATTTCAATTAATTTAGGCATATTTTTTTTCAATTTCTTTTATTAATTTATTTATTTCAAAGATTAAATTTTTTTTGTAAATAATATTTTTTATATTATTCGTGTGAATAATCTTAATTTCAACTGGAATTTTTTTGAATTTTAATATTTTTGAAATTATAAATCTGTGATTACCAGAATTTATCTTTACAAGATTGTTTTTACTATCAATCATAAATTCCAAATTATCATTAAAGTTTTTTTTAAATCCATTTTTTTTCAATTTATGGAATAAGTTGATTTTTTCATTTAAAAAAAGGATTATATCATCTTCATTTTTACAATTTTTAAAACTTTTGAGATTTAAAATTTTATTTTTAAAATATGAAAATGTTTTAGATTCTTTTATATCTACTTTGTTAATAAATAATTCATTGCAAGCAATATATTTATAATTTGTTTTTTCATAATCACCAATAGTTTGATTAGTTTCTTCCCAATTAAAATCCATAATAAATTGAGTGCTTTTTTTATAAAATTTTACAGGTATTGAGTTGACATATTCAATTTTATTTGGGTCAATATAAATAATATTTTTAATTAGTAGATTTGGAATAAGTATATTTTCTACATTTTTATGAATTAGTATATTTGTTGAATTTATAATCTCTCTATATAAATAAATTATGTTAAAATTTATTTTATTTTTTATTGATTTTAATTTAATTAAAAAATTATTTAAATTTGACATTTCTAATATTTGTAATTTACAAATCTTTTATTTTATTCATTTAACTTATGATATTAAATCTAATTAAATGATATAACTCCAATAGAGGCAGTATCTTCTAAAAATAAGAATAATTTATTTTTATAAAATTTTAAATCTCTTACTCTTTCAAATACATCTACCTTTTCAAGTTTGTTAATCTTATATTCTTCACTCAATTCAAAAAAATACAAAGATTTACTTTTTAAAGATGACACAACATACTGGTTGTCTAATATTCCTGTAATTTCAGATATCCCTATAGAAGGAGTAAAAAATTTTAATGGCTCTATAAAGCCATGTTCTTTGTGAGATTTATAAAGAGGGTATTTCTCATATTTGTCTAAATTGTCGACATTATATCTTTTATAATGTTCACCATATGATGCTACAGGCCAACCAAAGTTAGGTATGCTCGTCCCTTCTAAACTAATTAGGTTAATTTCATCACCACCTTTTGGACCATGTTCACTTTCTAGTAAAAAATTTCTCTCTTTATTTAAATATAGTCCTTGAGGATTTCTATGTCCGATAGAAATTATTTCAGTATTTTTAGAATTAATATTAATTTTTATTAATTTTCCATTGAAGCTAAGTAAATTTTGAGCAAGGTGTCTGTTTCTATAATCACCATTAGAAAATATAATATTCTCTTCATCCAAACTTATAATTTTTCCACCTGATTGGTGTGCATTAAATTCTTTATCAGTATTGTCTGTTGAGTGAATACAATCGCTATCAGAAAATAATTTACTAAATTCAATCTTATTATAATCAAATTTTCCATAAATTATACTTGTGTTCCAACAATCCTCTTTAATTTCTTCAGTGTAAGATAGAAGAATATAATCATTATGTACAAGAATATCTTTAATAGAGAACCAATTATGTTTTGCAAATTGTTTAAAATCTATAAAATCTTTAATGTTGTTTTCAATTTGTTGAAAATTATAATTTTTCTTATTTATAACTGAATAGCCAAGTGTTCCTTTAGAAGATACAATAATAATGTTATCTTTTTTGAAATCAAAATAGCCGCTTCCAGGAATGGCATTATTAATACCTGAGTAAAAACCTCCGGTTAATTTGTAGATATCTAAGATCCTATTTTGATTTAATTTTTTACTTATAACTTTTTTACCCTCAAAAGTTTCAAGATTTTTCTGGAACTCCAATTCTTTATTTAAGGCGAAATAAACATTATTAATTGGTGTGTTAATCCTATTTTTTATGAGCGCTTCTTCTAATTGAGAAATATACTTTTGTGGAAAAAAATATTTTTTTATAATAAATTTTGTATGAGTTGAAAAAATATTTTTGATACTAGATACTTCTTTTCTATCAATTAAAAAATTGATAAAAAAATATCCAAATGAAATAATTAGTAAAGCAATAATTATTTTTTTTTTTTTCATTTAATTTTTTTAATTATTTAACATATTTATGTTTAACAAGTGCCCTTGCAGTTTCTAATTGCCAAGGATGATCCAAATCCCAACCTTGAATTTCATTCATAGAAAACATTTGAGGTTTTTTTCCAATAAATCTTCCATCTTTTTCCATATCCTTTTTAAACCTGATGAATATTCCTCCATTCTGAGAAAATAATGGCTTAAGTTTGTTTGCTACAATATGTTTTTTTCCAAATGGATTATGATTAATTGGCTTTGTTTTGTAATCCCAATAATGGCTTTTAATAATTGTTGCTGAAAATAAACTATCAAATTTTTTAATAGATCTTTTAAACTTTTTTATAGCGTTATAATAAATTTTTTGATCTATAAAAGGGTTTGTGGCATGGGCCCATAAAATAATATCTGCATTTACAAATTGAAGCATATTTTTAACCATTTCAGTCGCATTAGTTTTGGTCTCATCACAATATCTTTCCTCTCTTTTAACAAATTTTATTTTGTATTTACTAGCTAGTTTTTTCAAGGATAAATCATTAGTTCCTAAATATACCTCATTTACCAATTTAGTTTTTTTGAGCTGAGCTATTTTTCTTTCAATTATAGTTATCTTATTTATTTTTTTTCGAGATTTATAAATAATTCTTTTACTATCTTTTCTTGAAACAATTACAGCTGCTATTTTCATTTTTTATAGATTGTGAAACCTTATAACTTATAAATAGTTTTTTTAAACTTTATTAGTGATATTTTTTGTCAAATTGTATCAGAAAGATTTCATAATTATGTTTATGTTTGAATGAATATGAATGAATTATTTGATATTCATTTTTATAAACTTTCTAAGTCTTTTTCCAGATTTACCATCAACACTTCCCAAATAGTAATCCAAAATTTTCTTCTCAAATTTTTGTAACTTTCTATTTTGATATTTTAGGCCCAAATAAAAATCTATTTTTTTTTCAAATTCATATTTAGAATTAACTAAATAATGTCTATTATCACTCTTATAGGTATTTTCTCTATATTTTATATTTTCATTATTAAAGTTAGGTATTATTAGATTTCTATTACTCGCAATAGCTTCAAAAATTATAGTTGAATTGAATGCTATTACAATTTTTGCATCTTTTAAAAATTTATCACCTGTACCCCCCTCAATAAAAATACAATTTTTGGGTAATATTTTTGAAGAATATTCTTTTTGTGTGTGAACGCCTGTTTTTCCTTTAAGTATTATTTTTGTATTAAGATTATCTTTTGCAAAATTAATAAGATATTCAAGTGTACTTTCATTAAGCTTTTTCCAATTTACTTTTTGTTTGTTTGAGACTAAATTTTTACTTCTTTGATTTTCAATTAAATAAAAAACTATTATGTTATCCTTTGGTTTAAAGTTTCTTAATTTAAAAGAATAATCGGATCTAGCACACCCGTTAACAATAATTTGCTCATTTTTTGCAATTTTACTTTGTAATAAAATTTTTTTTTGGCTCTTTGAATAAACTGAAATTTTATCTGCTAATGTTTTATCGTTGTTTTTTTTGTATATCTTTAATGCTTCTAATTCTTCGAGAGGTGTGAAAGTTGATTCCTTGTGTAAAATTATAAATTTTTTATTTAAATTTTTAAAAACAACATCTAGCTCTTTTTCTGAATAATAAAAAATATTAAAACTTATAAATCCATTAAATTTTATAAATTTATCAAGATAGTCAAAAATTAAAATTAAAAATGATATGTATAGATTTTTTTTAAAAATTTCGTTTGGTTTAGTAAATTTTGTGAAATAGTCATCTTTACTATTATTACCTAAAAAATATTTATAGATTGTCTTTAGAAATGATCTAGGTATCCAATAAAAAATAATATTATTATTTTTAACTCCGTGAAACGATTGTATTAAATCCTCATTTCCACCACTTTTGGAAAATACTAAAACTTTTTTAGTTGCATTATTGCTAAAATTGATAGTCTTAAATTTTCTTATATTTAGCCAAATTATTAAAGCACATAATTTGTGGCTATTTAATATTAGTGCAAACTTTAAAAAAAAAAATGATATTGATTTTCGTAAATTATATACTCTTTTTCTTATCATTGTATAAAGCTTAAAATAAAAATTTTATGTTTAAAAAGTTAGTAAAAATTTACCTTTATAATAAATTTAAATTTATATTTCTTTAAAATCAAGTTAAATTAATTATTATAACAAATAAGATAATAATTTATTTATAATAAACCTAATATTAAATTTAATTTAGTTTATTGCTTATAAGTAATTAAATAGCGAAAAATTAAAATTGTAGTGCCTTTTGTAAATATTATAATTCCATACAAAGACAATATTGATTATTTATTTTTATCTTTAAAATCTGTTTTTAATCAAAGTTATAAGAAATTTAGAATTCTAATAATTTATGATGATGAAAAAAAAAATGACCTAAAAAAAATAATAAAATTTATTTCGAATAAAGAAATTAAAAAAAAATTTAAAATAAAAATTATTGTTAATAAGAAAAATTTAGGTGCAGGAGAATCTAGAAACAAAGCAATACGATTGAGTGAGTCAAAGTACATAGCTTTTCTAGATAGTGATGATACATGGCACAAAAAAAAACTTGAAAAACAAGTTAACTTTATGGAAAAAAATAGAGTAATTCTAAGTCACACTTCTTACAATGTAGTGAATGAGTTTGGAGAAAAAATTTCATTTAGAAAATCACGAAAAAAATCCAATTATAAGCAAATTCTCAATTCATGTGATATTGGTCTATCCACAGTAATGATCAATCTAAAATTTATGAAATCTTACAATCTTAAATTTCCAAAAATAAAAACTAAAGAAGATTATATTTTGTGGCTGAAAATTTTAAAGATTGTTCCTCATATAAATGGTTTAAATTTTTGTTTGACAAATTACAGGAAAAGAAAAAATTCATTATCTTCAAATAATATAACAAATCTTCTTAACGGGTTTAGAGTATATAGAGATTATGAAAAAATGAGTATTTTGGAATCTCTATTTAGATTAATTATATTATCAATGAATTTTTTTAAAAAAAAAATTACAAACGATTTCAAATTTTATTTACGATAATTTTTTTTTCAATAAATATAAAAAAATCGACAAATTAAACCAAAATGGGATCCCATAATTCGTTCCAAAAAAACTACCGGATGGGAGAATGGGAAAAATAAAAAATATATGTAATAAGAAATTTGATATTGCATTTAAATTTTTTTGTTTGTTTATATTTTTAAAAAATAGATTGATTGGATAAAAAAATATAAACATAAAATACAAAAATCCTAATAATCCTACCTCAGATAATATTTCGAGATAAATTTGATGTGGATGTGTGGATTGTGATAAGTAACCTTCTATCTTATATTCTTTTTTTTTACTCTCTAAATAAAAGCTGTCAATTCCTATTCCAGATATGGGGTGATTTAAGAAGATTTTGTATGCAGTTATATAATGAGCAGCATGTCTTGTTTCAAAAAACTCATCCCTAATTCTAAAATCAATTTTTTTATCACTAACAACTATAACATTTTTAAATGTATTAAAAAATTTTCTACTTTGAGTAGTATCTTTTGAAAATATAAAAAAAGAAATCATTACAGAAATTATAATTGTTGAAATTGCTAAAATTTTTTTTATTTTAATTTTTTTAAGATAAAAAGAATGTATTCCATAAAATAAAATTATTAGTGAAAATAATTTTAAAAAATTAGATCTTTCACCAATAATAAAGCTTATGAAAAATAAGAATATCGTTATTGAAAAAAAAGTAATAGAATTCGTCTTATTATAAATAAATAGTAATGTAAAAAGAGATACAAAGGTAAATATATAGCCAATAATTAGCTCGTCATTTGTAAAACTGGCTATACGACCATTATAATCTGTACTAAATCCAAATAGATTGGATCCTGTATAAAACTCTATTAAGACATCAATTATTATAACTATTAAAATTAGTACAAAATTTCTATAAATTTCAGAAAAAATTCCTTTATTTAATTTGTGATTTTCCAAAAAGATTATTATTCCAAGTAACATTAAAATAAATCTGAAATAAGATAAGTATTTAAAAAGAGATGTATGAAAATCTAAACTACTGTAAGGAAATAAAAAAATTATAAAAGTAAAAAAAAATATTATTGTTTTAAAATTTATTGTATTTAAGTGTTTAAAAGATTTTAGGTTGAAAATTGCATATATTGAAAAAATCAATGAAAAACAGTTTAAGGCCAAAGGACCTAAGATAATTAATATTGGAAAGAATTTTATTAAGGTTTCTAAAATAAGATTTATGTTTTTTGAAGATGCTGTCATTTTTCCAATCTAAATCTTAGAATGAAATAAAAAATTGATCCAAGTATAAAAATTATTAAAGACATTAATTTTGAATAATTACTCAACATATAACCAGCTGAAATAATTAACGCATTTGACCCAAAGAATAATAAAACAGTTTTAAAATGGTTTTTTTTAAATTTATTGAATATTATATGATGCAAATGAGAATTATCAGCTTTAAAGACTGATTTTTTATTTATAATTCTATTTAAACTTACAAATAAGAAATCACTCACTGGATACCATAATGGCCAAATCAAATAAACAGGGTGTATGCCAAACTCACTATAAAGATTTATTGTTAAAAAACTAATAAAAAATCCTATAAATAGACTTCCAATGTTTCCACTAAAAAATTTAAAATTTGATCTTGATGGGAGCATATTCAAAATTAAATTTATAATTAAAGGAATAAGCAATATTTTTAAAAGATTAATTGCATCGGTATTATCAATTAGAAAAATATAATAGGATATGCAAGAAATAAAAAATACCAAAATCAATCCATCAATACCATCAATGTAGTTTATTGCATTTATCAGTAGGGTAGTAGAAAGTATCAAAAAAGGAATTTGAAATTTTCCTAAATTTAAAACTCCAATAAATTCATAGATACCGATATTATCTATTTTGATACCACTAAAAATTAAATATAATGTCGGTATTATTATGAATATAATTTTAATGTAAGGGCTGAGATTAATCCTATCATCTATAAATCCGATCAAGCAAACAAAGAAACCGATAGATATTATTAGTTCTATATTATAATTAAATTCAAAAGAATTAATCACTATTAAATAGAAAACATAAATAATTAATCCTCCTGTATTGAATGTTTTTGTAGTATGAATTTTTCTTTTATTAGGTCTATCGTAAAGTTCAGTTTTGCTTGAAATATACTTTATTAAAAATAGTATTATGAAATATAAAATAAAAAGATTTAAATATTGCATTAATTTTTAAAAAAAAGTTTATTAATAATATCCTTATTATTGCATAATTATAATCTAAAATATTAGTTTGATTAATAATAGACAATCAATTTTATATTTATTACTATTTCTTATTTATTAAAAAGTTGCTATCATCAATATGTTAACATTCATTAAATATCAATATTATCTTTTAATTTTGAAAAAAATCAAAAATATTCTATTAAATTTAATATTATCAATTAATAATAATTTATAGAAAATGAATAAATATATTGTTGTAACTGGTGGTGCAGGATTTATAGGATCTAATCTAATTGTAAAATTATTAGCGAAAACAAAATATAATATTATTAGTATTGACGATTACTCAACGGGTAAAAATAAAAATCATATTATTAATAAAAGAGTTGAATATATTAAATCAAATACAAAAAAAATTTCGAAAATTTTAAATTCTAAAAAAAAAACAATTAAAGCCCTCTTTCATTTTGGAGAATTTTCTAGAATTTATCAAAGTTTTTTAAAAATGAGTGAGTGTATTGAATCAAATATGACTGGAACAAGTGAGGTATTTAATTTTTGTTTAAAAAATAAAATTAAACTTATTTATTCAGCAACATCTGCAAGCATTGGTAATAAAGGACATGATAAAAATTTATCGCCATATGCTTTTACAAAAGCAAAAAATCTTGAAATGCTAGAAAACTTAAAAAAATGGTTTAATTTTAAATATGAGGTTATTTTCTTTTATAATGTTTATGGACCAAATCAAATTAGGACTGGGAGGATGGCAACAGTAATAGGAATTTTTGAAGAACAGTATAAAAAAAACTCTCCTTTAACTGTGGTTAAGCCGGGCACTCAAACGAGAAGATTTACTCACGTTCGTGACACTGTAAATGCATGTTTGTATGCTTTCCAAAAAAATAAATGTAGATTTTATAGTATTTCAAATAAAAAAAGTTATTCAATAAAAGAGGTTGCTAAAATGTTTAATACAAAAATAAAATATTTACCTTCTAGACCAGGTGAGCGTTATGCCTCAGCCCTAACAAATATGAATTTATCGAATAAAGTTTACAAATTATTTGGTAAAATCCAATTAAAAGATTATTTAAGGCAGATAATTAATTAGTTAATCCAGCAATATTTGATTGTTTACAATTAAGATTAAATCATTATAAGACTTTTGCCGGTGATTATTGCGAAGGTGTTACACCCGATCCCATTCCGAACTCGGAAGTTAAGCCCTTCAGCGCTGATGGTACTTAGTCTTAAGACTTGGGAGAGTAAGTCGTTGCCGGCATTTTACAATTAATTATGAAAATTAAAAGTTCACTAAAATCTATCAAAAAAAGAGATTTAAACTCTAAGTTAGTTAGAAGAAGAGGTAGAGTTTACATAATTAACAAGACCAATCCAAAATTTAAAGCAAGACAAAAGTAATTTCATGGATAACCAAAGTCATAAGAATACCTGGAATACTTTTACTAAGTTTGTTACCTGGGGAACCGTTGCTGTAATATTAGTACTTGTGCTTATGGCAATCTTTCTTTTATAAGCCTCTTAATGCATTTAGTATCTCTTTCAGAAAATCGGTCAGTTGAAAAAAGAATTGCTTTGACTCCTGAATTAGTAAAAAAATATATAGATTTAGGTTTTAAATTATCTCTACCAACTAATTACGGAAATCATTTAGGTTTTAATGATGAGAATTATAAAAATTTAGGAGTTAATATTTTAGAAAATGAAAAGGATATTATTAATGATGCAGATATTATTATCCAATTAGGGTTACCTGATGATCAAAAACTTTCATTGTTAAAAGAAAATCAAACTATAATAGGATCATTAAACACTTTTTCAAATAAAGAAAAATTAGACAACTTAAAAATGAAAAAAATAAATTGTTTTTCGTTAGAATTACTCCCGAGAATTACAAGAGCTCAATCGATGGATATTTTATCTTCTCAAGCTAATCTTGCAGGTTACAAAGCAGTCATAGAAGCATTTCAAGTTTACGAAAGAGCTATCCCAATGATGATGACTGCAGCAGGTACAATTCCTGCAGCGAAAGTGCTGGTTGTTGGAGCAGGAGTTGCAGGATTGCAAGCTATTGCAACTGCAAAAAGAATGGGTGCCGTTGTATTTGCAACAGATGTTAGAATGGCATCAAAAGAACAAGTAGAAAGTTTAGGAGGAAAATTTTTGACTATAGAAGGTGCAGAAAATTTGGAAACCGAAGGTGGTTATGCAAAAGAAGCATCAGAAGATTTCAAGAAAAAACAAGAGGAATTATTATCAGAGACATTAAAAAAAATAGACATTATAATTTGCACAGCTTTAATTCCTGGACGAGAGGCTCCCAAGATCATTAAAGAGGAAATGTTTGAAAACTTACAGAGTGGCTCAGTGATTTATGATTTAGCAGCAATACAAGGTGGCAATACAGTATTTACAGAGGTTGACAAAATTATTGATAAAAATGGTGTTAAAATTATGGGTGAGACAAATATTTTAAATAAATTACCAGTATCAGCCTCTAATTTATATTCAAAAAATGTATTTAATTTTATCTCAAATTTGTATGATAAAGAAAAAGATAAGTTAAATATTAATTTAGAAGATGAAATAATTGAAAAAACGATAGTGAAGTAAAATTATGGAAATTGATCCTTTTATATTTAGACTAAGCATTTTTATTTTATCAATATTTGTTGGATATTATGTAGTTTGGAGTGTAACCCCTTCACTTCACACTCCTTTAATGTCTGTAACAAATGCAATTTCATCAGTTATTATAGTTGGTGCAATTATTGCTGCATTGTCTGAAAACACTGGGTCAATATTTTCATCATCAAGCATTTTTGGATTTTTAGCAATAATTTTAGCAGCAGTTAACATTTTTGGTGGATTTTTAGTCACTCAAAGAATGCTAGCAATGTATAAAAAAAAGAAAAAGGATAAATAATGTCTGCAAACCTTTCAGCTATATTGTATCTAATTTCAGGAGTTTTATTTATTTTAGCTTTAAGAGGTTTGTCTTCCCCAGAAACTTCCAGACAAGGAAATTTGTTTGGAATAATCGGTATGTTAATAGCTGTCACCGTTACATTTTTATCAGTTGGTAATTTTACATCTGGATTTATTTATGTGATTATATTTCTTGCTATTGGTGGAAGCATTGGTGCTTTTATAGCCTATAGAATTCCAATGACTGCAATGCCAGAATTAGTTGCTGGCTTTCATAGTTTAGTAGGTTTAGCAGCTGTATTTGTTGCAATTTCCGCTTTCATAAATCCTGAGGCATTTGGACTTGGAACACCAGGAAAAATAAAGCTTGCAAGCCTAATAGAAATGGCAATTGGAGCTGCGGTTGGAGCAATTACGTTTTCAGGCTCTGTAATTGCATTTTTGAAACTTCAAGGCATTATGTCAGGTGCACCTATTACTTTTAAAGGCCAACATGCATTAAATGCAATGATACTAATTGCAATTGTAGTTCTAACTTTTTACTTATGTTCGACACAGTCATCTAATTTATTTTGGATTTTAATAGCAGTTTCTTTTCTAATTGGGTTTTTAATTATAATACCGATTGGTGGAGCGGATATGCCAGTTGTAATTTCAATGTTAAATTCTTATTCTGGATGGGCCGCAGCAGGAATAGGATTCACTTTAGAAAATACTGCCTTAATTATTACCGGTGCCTTAGTTGGATCTTCGGGTGCCATCCTTTCTTATATAATGTGCAAGGGAATGAACAGATCATTCTTTAACGTAATTCTAGGTGGTTTTGGAGCTACTGAGCAATCCGCAGGTAAAGCAAATAAAGAGCAAAGACCTGTAAAAAGTGGAAATGCTGATGATGCTGCCTTTTTAATGAAAAATGCATCTTCAGTGATTATTGTTCCAGGTTATGGTATGGCAGTTGCGCAAGCACAGCATGCTTTAAGAGAAATGGTCGATACATTAAAAAAAAATGATATTAAGGTATCTTATGCAATTCATCCAGTTGCTGGGAGAATGCCCGGTCACATGAACGTTTTATTAGCTGAAGCCAATGTGCCATATGATGAAGTGTTTGAACTTGAAGAAATTAATAATGATTTTGCTAATGCAGACGTAGCTTTTGTAATTGGTGCCAATGATGTTACAAACCCAGTGGCCAAAACTGATCCACAAAGCCCGATATATGGAATGCCCGTCTTAGATGTTGAAAAATGTAAATCAGTTTTATTTGTAAAAAGAAGTTTATCCCCTGGTTATGCGGGTATTGATAATGATCTTTTTTACAAAGAAAATACCCTCATGTTATTTGCTGATGCAAAAAAAATGACAGAAGATATTACAAAAAATCTTTAAATAGTATGAGTACCAAAATTTTTTGTGATATTGCAAACCTACAGACCATTAAAAATTTTAACAAAAAAAAAATTGTAAAAGGTTTTACAACCAACCCTAGCTTAATGAGGAAAGCAGGTGCAAAAAATTATAAATCTTATTCACAAAAGATACTTAAAATTTGTAAAAATAAACCTATTTCATTTGAAGTATTTGCTGATGATCAAAAATCTATGATTGAACAAGGAAAAAGAATTAGTACTTGGGGTAAAAATGTTTATGTAAAAGTGCCAGTTGTGAATTCAAAAAACAAGTTTATGGGGAATGTAATAAGAGAACTAAATAACAAAAAAATTAAAATTAATATTACTGCTGTCTATACAGCAAGTCAGACTAAAAAAATTTTAAAGTCCATAAATAAGAAAACTAAAGTGATCATATCAATTTTTGCTGGCAGAGCTGCTGACACTGGTAAAAATCCAGTGCCAGAATTTATAAAAAGTATTAAGCTTGCTAAAAAATTTAAAAATGTTGAAATACTTTGGGCTAGTGTTCGAGAGCCCTATAATTATCTACAAGCCAAACAGCTTGGTTGTCATATTATTACAATACCTCCATCTATTATTGAAAAAATTGAAATCTTTGGAAAATCTTTCAATCAACTTACCATAGAGACAGTAAAAGCTTTTTTAATGGATAGTAAAAAATCTAAATTTAAAATTTAGAAATTGGTTGCGGGGGACGGATTTGAACCGCCGACCTTCAGGTTATGAGCCTGACGAGCTACCAGACTGCTCCACCCCGCGGTGTACTTAAATTCTATTTTTAAGCTTGTTTAGTTTTTTAACTCTTTTAATATTTTCTTGTAGTATTCTTTTTTTTTTTTCAGAGGGTTTCTCATAAGTATTTTTAAGCTTAATTACTTTAAAAAAACCATCTCTTTGAAGTTTTCTTTTTAAAACTCTTAAAGCTTGTTCAACATTATTATCTTTAACTTCTATTTTAATAACTACCTCCAAAAAGTGGAGTAATTAGCACTTTTATAATTTTATGTCTATCGATTTTATCCATTATTTTATGACTGATGAATAAGCTTTTCTTTTTCTTTTTGTTTTTTTTCTCTTTTTATTCTTCTTTCAGCTTT
>TARA_B100001057_G_scaffold154920_1_pt1 | contig 27265 bp, 24 predicted proteins | sample TARA_B100001057 | Tara Oceans TARA_B100001057 (sample SAMEA2621839) | marine metagenome | biome: marine biome (ENVO:00000447); feature: surface water layer (ENVO:00002042); material: "saline water (ENVO:00002010), including plankton (ENVO:xxxxxxxx)" | depth 5 m
ATAATCATATGTATTATCTGTTGAAGTATTCAGTGAATTGCTAATGTTTTTTAAACTAAGGGCAAGAATGGATAGTTGGTTACCTTTTTCATACAAATAATCGTAAATTCCACCATCACCTTTTCTTGCTACAGGATCAGTCGTGTCAATGTTTATAGATGAATCTATACCAATTAAATTATAAATATTTTGACTAGGAAGTAGATTCATTATTGAGGTAACTGGACTAATTACAAAGCTATCAGTCGAATGACCATTTAAAGACCTCATCATTAGAAGATCATCAAGTTGTGTTTGAGTATCAGCATCCTGTCCACCTAAACTATAAAGTGTTCCATTTGAATACTTGATTGTAAAGGCACCAGATGTATCTGATGATGAAGACGACTCATTTGTATCGGCAATATAATTATCATTTTCATCAATGAAAATCGTTGCACCTGACATATAACCGTCAGCTGTAATACCTACTATATTCCGATAACCCTCTACAGAAACTGATGAGACTGATGATGCTCCTCCATCACCAGTACATGTAAGTGAAAATGTATTTGATGCTTGAGTTATTTCAACAGTTTCAGTACCACTGGTTCCTTTTGTTCCAGTCCAGCCACCAGACGCTGAACAACTTGTTGCATCAGTTGACGACCAAGTTAATGAAATTGAATTACCTATCTCAATCGATGAAACTGAACTGATGAAAGATGATATAACAGCAGCAACTGCACTTCCGCCTCCGCCACCACCACCACAAGATGTGATAATAAAAACAGATAACACTATTATCAGGTTTTTGATGTTATGCAATATAAGTCTCCATTATGTATAAATTATCATAAATTTAAAATAAATCAAAATATACATTATTAAAATGTATATTTTATAGACATATTCAGACAAAGTTAAAATCTATATAGAAATTCAAGATTAATCGTCCCAAACTCCTTATCAAAGTGATGCTCTGAACGCTGATTAAAAGATATATCCTCAAATCCTAAAATATTATTTTTATATATTGATCCTGATAAAGTTAGAACAAAATTTTCAAAGTTTAAATTAATGCCAGAATCTATTTTGATATTCTTATTTGGAAAATAATTAATCTCATTATAATTATCCTCATATAAAAACATTAAATCTAACTTATAAAACAAGCTTATAAGGTTATTTATAAAAAAGTTTTTATTAACACTTGCACCAAGTTTGTATATATTATAATTATCTCTTTGAGGAAGTCTTATCAGTTCATTTTGTATTAATTCACCAACTTTTTGATTATTAATAGTTATATTAAAAACAAGCCCTGATTTTATTTCCTCTAACGGTGTTAACCAATCAAATGAATTTTTACTTACAGAAGTATATAAATTAATTTCATCAAATAAATTGAAATTGACACCTCTATAAAAATTTAATTTTAATTCATTGTTTTCACCATCAATCATTAGAAGAGATTTACCAAGATTATTATATTTTTCGTTTGTGTTTCTTATCGATAAATTGGCACCAACACAGCTTCCTATTATTAAAGATGAGAATTGTAAACAGTCTATGGTCTGTGTGTCTGCTTTTTGATTTTTTACAGATATTGAAAAAACATTAGAACTATTCTGAATATAAAAAAATTCTAAAGTATTCGAGTTTGCTAATAAATCAAGACTCTTAGGTTCAATAGACCTTTGTAAATCAAGATTGAATTTTGATGATTCAATTTGCATTCCAAATTTTTTTCCATATAAAAAAGCTTTTAGAGTACTAGTCTTACTATTATCAAAGCTATTATTAAATTTTGGTAGAAAATTCCAGCTTTTGTCAGTTGCAGAATGTTCAACAGAAAAGCTCCCATTGAGAGAATTTAGATTAAATATAATTAAAAGTAATAGAAACGGAGAATATTTTAATTTCTTATAACAAATCAAGATTATTTAATTATAACCAAAGCGTTCGAAATGAAAAAATTAAAGTGATGACTCTAATTCAGGAAGTGCATTAAAAAGATCAGCAACTAATCCGTAATCTGCAACCTGAAAAATTGGAGCATCTTCGTCTTTATTTATTGCAACGATAACTTTTGAGTCTTTCATGCCTGCGAGATGTTGAATTGCTCCAGAAATACCAACAGCAATGTATAAATCAGGAGCGACGATTTTACCGGTTTGTCCAACTTGATAATCATTTGGAACAAAGCCTGAGTCAACGGCTGCTCTTGATGCTCCAACTGCCGCACCAAGTTTGTCTGCTATTGAGTCTAATAAATGGAAATTGTCACCAGATTGCATCCCTCTCCCACCTGAAATAACAATATCTGCAGCTGTTAGCTCCGGTCTATCACTCTGAGCCAATTCCTCAGATATAAATTGAGATATACCCATTGAGTCAATTGAATCTATATCACTAACACTAACATCGGAGTTACCTGAAGATACAGCATCGAATGCAGTAGATCTTACTGTAATAACTTTTACGTCATCATTTGATTTAACTGTTGCAATACAACTTCCCGCGTATATTGGTCTTTTGAAAGTATCATCAGACTCTACTGCAATAATGTCAGAAATTTGTTGAGTATCAAGTTTAGCTGACACTCTAGGCATAAGATTCTTACCAAATGTTGTAGATGGAGCTAATATATGAGTAAATTCACCTTTTTTACTTGCAATGAGTGCTGATAGGTCTTCTGCAATAAAATTTGAGTATATTTCATTATCGCATTTAAGAATATTTGAAATTCCATCTATTTTTTGGGCTTCACTGATAACACTATCAATAGAGGAGCCTGCAATTAATAATGTTATTTCACCTGATAATTTTGACGCTGCTGTAATAGTATTATATGTTCCACCTTTTATACTATTATTATCATGCTCTACTATAACTAAAGTTTTCATTGTATAACTTTTGCCTCATTTTTTAATTTATCAATAAGCTCATCAACTGATTCAACAATTATTCCTGCCTCTCTTGATGGAGGAAGTTCAACTGATAAAACTTCAGTTCTTGATGTAATATCTATACCAAGGTCACTTACAGGGATAATATTTAACTCTTTTTTCTTTGCTTTCATAATATTTGGAAGAGATGCATATCTGGGTTCATTTAATCTTAGATCTGTTGTAATAATAGCTGGAACAGATAGTTTTAATGTTTGAAGTCCTCCATCTATTTCCCTAGTGACTTGAACTGAAGAAGTTTCAAGATTAACTTCAGATGCATTTGTAGCTTGTGGATAATCTAGAAGAGCTCCCAACATTTGCCCAGTTTGATTGTTATCACCATCGATAGCTTGTTTGCCTAATATAATTAGTTCTGGTTTCTCATCATCAACAATTTTCTTTAAAACTTTAGCGATAGCTAATGGTTCAAGCAATTCATCAGTCTCAACTAATACAGCTCTGTCAGCTCCAAGAGCTAATGCAGTTCTTAGCTGTTCTTGTGATTCAGTTTTACCAACTGAAATAGCTACAACTTCAGATGCTTGACCAGATTCTTTAAGTTTAACAGCTTCTTCTAGTGCTATTTCACAAAAAGGATTAACAGCCATTTTGACATTATTTAAATCAACATTTGAATTATCTGAAAGTGGCCTTACCTTAACGTTATAGTCAACAACTCTTTTAATTGGTACTAATATTTTCATTTCTGACTAATTATATAATAAATGATGGTTATAAGAGGCTATAATTGTAATGTATTTTCTAAAACAAATACAATGAAATAATATTAAAATAAGATCTTATGCACAGAGAAACTATGGAATATGATGTTGTTGTTGTAGGCGGTGGTCCTGCAGGCCTTGCAACGGCAATTCGTTTTGCTCAATTAAACCAAGAAAATAATACTGACTATAGTATTTGTCTCCTTGAAAAAGGTTCAGAAATTGGTGCACACATACTCTCCGGTAATGTATTTCAACCAGATCCGTTAGATGAACTTATTCCTAACTGGAAAGATTTAAATGCTCCATTAAATATTCCAGTTAAAAAAGATAAAATAATGTACCTATTAAAAAATATTGGTATTCCAGTTCCTTCATTTGTAATGCCAACCATGAAAAATCATGGCAATTACATAATAAGCTTAGGTAATTTATGCAGATGGCTCGGAGAGCAAGCTGAAAATCTTGGTGTTGAAGTTTTTCCTGGTTTTCCAGCAAGTAATCTCCTTTACGAGAATGATAAAGTTGTTGGTGTACAAACTGGAGATATGGGAATATCAGAAAATGGTGAATTGAAAGATAGTCATGAGCCAGGTATTAATATCAAAGCTAAATACACTATACTAGGTGAAGGTTGTAGAGGCCATCTTGGTAAACAAGTAATATCTAAATTTAATCTAGATGAAAATAAGGATCCTCAACACTACGGAATTGGTTTTAAAGAAGTCTGGAAACTTAAATCAGATTTACATGAAGAAGGCACAGTTATTCATACTAATGGATGGCCAACTGCAGATATGGCTTCAGGTTCTTATTTTTATCATGGTGAAAACAATGAAGCATATATTGGTTACGTCATTCCTTTAGACTACAAAAATCCACACTTAAGTCCATTTGATGAATTTCAAAAGTGGAAAACACATCCATCTATTAAAAAATATCTTCAGGGAGCTGAAAGAATATCTTACGGTGCAAGAGCACTGATTAAGGGTGGTCTTCAATCTCTACCTAAAATGGAATTTCCAGGTGGTTTATTAATAGGGTGTAATGCTGGAACTTTAGTATTTTCTAAAATCAAAGGTTCACATACCGCTATGAAATCAGGTACTCTAGCAGGCGAATACATATATGAATCTATGAATGGCACAAGCACAGATAGTTATGATTCTAAAGTAGAGAATTCATGGATACATAATGAATTATATAAATCTAGAAATTTTGGTCCCCTATTCCACAAATTTGGTGCTTTGTTTGGTGCTGCCTTTAATGTTGTTGATCAGTTTATTTTCAGGGGTAACTTACCATTTACATTGAATCATCCAACTCCAGACTATGCGTGCCTTAAAAAGGCGTCTGAAATGAAAAAAATAAATTATGATAAGCCTGATGGTATCTATTCATTCGATAAGCTTTCTTCAGTTTATCTATCAAATACAAATCATGAGGAGGATCAACCTTGTCATCTGCAATTGAAAGATCCCTCTATACCTATAAGCGTTAATTTACCAATGTATGATGAACCAGCACAAAGATATTGTCCTGCAGGCGTCTATGAGGTTGTAGAAAAAGATAATGAGAAGAGGTTTGTTATTAATGCTCAAAACTGTGTTCATTGCAAAACATGTGATATAAAAGACCCTTCTCAGAACATTAATTGGGTAAGCCCTGAAGGTCCTGGAGGGCCTAACTATCCTAATATGTAAAAACATGAAATATTTTTATCATATTATCGTTTTATTATTTGTTTATTCTTGTTCCTCAGTGGAAATAGCCGATCAATCCGACCTCATAAAAACTCCAATAATAGATGAAAATAATAAGTTTATAAACTTTCTTGATAGCGAATGGGAAAAGTCTCTTAATGAAAATCCGCTCTTTGCATCATATGTTGGTGATAAAAGATTAAATAGTAAAATTAATTCAAATAGCATTGAACAATTTAATATAGAAAAACAGTCTAATATCGAATCACTTAAAGATTTAAAAAACATAAATGTTTCAAATCTTAGTGATGATAATATTCTTAATTATAAACTTTATGAATTTGGCATAAAAAGAAATATTGAGCTTGCTAATTTTCCAACATATTTTTTAAGAATTAATCAAAGAGGAGGAATTCAAAGCTTTTACGAGACTGGTAACAGACTAGTTTATTCATCTTACCAAGATTATTACGATTGGTATTTAAGATTAAATGAATTCTCCAAAAATATACAAACCTTTTTAGACATTAATAGACAAGGTCTTGCTAAGGGAATTACACAACCAAAAATGATTACTCAGGGTGTGGTTTCACAAATAGATACAATTATAAATTCTGATATAGACTCTAATCCATATATGAAAGTATTTTTGGAAGCTGATGAAAATTTAATATCTTTAACTGAAAAAACAATTTTAATTGATAAAGCTAAAGAACTTATTATTACAAAGATTATTCCTGCTTATGTTGACTTAAATGATTTTCTAAAAAATGAATATTTACCAAATTCTAGAAATTCAATAGGCATAAGTGATGTTCCAGGTGGTAAGGAATATTATGAATATTTATCGAAATTTTATACAACTACTGACCTTACACCAGATGAAATACATCAAATAGGTTTAGATGAAATCAAAAGAATAAGATCTGAAATGGAAGATATTATCCAACAGGTTAATTGGAATGGAGATTTCTTGTCATTCCTTAATTATCTTAGAACAAATCCTAGGTTTTATTTCGACAATCCAAATGATTTATTCAATGCTTATTTAATAATGTCAAAAACTATTGACCCCCTTCTTCCAAAAATATTTAAAGTATTCCCACGAGCTCCATATGGTGTTATTCCAATTCCAGATGAATCAGCACCATTTACAACAACCGCATATTACAATAGTCCCAGTCCAGGAAGACCTGGATACTTTTATGCAAATCTTTACAAACCAGAATCAAGACCTAAATATGAAATACCTGTTCTTACAGTGCATGAGGCAGTCCCTGGTCATCATTTTCAAATATCAATAGCGCAAGAACTTGAAAATGTGCCTAATTTTAGAAAGTATCAAGGAATAACTGCTTTTGTAGAGGGTTGGGGTTTGTACAGCGAAGAATTAGGTGAATTCATGGGTATATATGAAGATCCATATGATAAATTTGGTCAATTAACTTATGACATGTGGCGCGCTATAAGACTAGTAGTAGATACAGGTATGCACTATAAAAATTGGTCGAGGACTGATGCAGTTAATTTATTTATTGATAACTCTGCTAAATCAATATTGGATATAAATAATGAAATAGATAGATATATAGCTTGGCCTGGTCAAGCATTAGCATATAAGATAGGCCAACTTAAGATATTAGAACTTAGAAATAGAGCTGAGGATAAATTAGGTGATAAATACGATATCAAAGACTTTCATCATGAAGTTCTTAAAAGAGGTTCATTACCGTTAGATTTATTAGAATATTATATTGATGAATGGATTAACACTACTTTAAATTCCTAGCATTTCTGCATCTTTCACTACAGTAAACAACCTTATCCCAGTTTTTTTCCCATTTCTTTCTCCAATTGAAAGGCCTATTACAAACTGGACAAGTCTTAGAAGGAAGGTTTTTTTTCTTATGCAATTTTGCCAATTATATGATTATGGTTATTGCTTGGTATATAAAGAAAATTATCTTTAATGAAATTTTTCTCTAATGCCCAGTCAATCAGTTTATAGTATGTATTTCTATTAAAAAAACCCTCAATATTATTCCGCACATTAACAATTGGTATTAAGGTATCATTTTCCTTAATTAATTTTGTTGTGTTATGTTGATCAAGTTCAAAATCATAATTTAAATTTGTTTTTAGGGTTATTGTTTTCTCACATATAATAAAATCAATAATTTTATAAGGAGCTAAATCTACTTTTACAGGGACTTTTTCTACCGGAGTTACTAAAAAATAATTGCTTTCATCTTTTCTTAGAACGGTAGAAAATAAGTTAATGAGCTTGTAATTTTTGATAGGTGAATTATTGTAATACCAATCCCCTTCTCTATTAATAAAGAATTCTTGGCCTTCACATAATTCAGGATTCCACTCATTTACAGGCGGGAATTTTTTCTTTTGACCTTGAAGGTTTTTTGTAATTTTAGAAATACTCATAGATTGATTTAAATAATATTGAGATACCAATAACACATAACATTAGCGACATTATATATTGTAAGATTCTACTAATATTATAGCTAAGCTGGTTTCTAAAAGCCGTAAATATATAACTAATAAAAATAAACCAACCAGATGAAATTATTGCAAAATAAACTGGATAAATATGGATAAATATTCCAACAGATTCTTCAATTAATATTGAAAATATAGATATGAAAAATAAAAATGCTTTAACATTAAAAAGATTAGTAAAAAGCCCTATAAATAGACTGCTTTTATATTTAGGAACTGGATGATGATAGTTAAACGTTTCAATAGATTTGTTTATTACAATATTAACTCCTAGGTAGGTAATATAAATTCCTCCAATAAATGTTATTAAAAATTTATACATCTCGTTAGCTAAAATTAAAATTGATATTCCATTGACAGCAAGTAAGCAATGAATGTAAATGCCAATACCTATCCCTATAGATGTTTTAATACCCTCGTATTTTCCATAGAGTGAAACTTGCCTAATTACAATAGCAGTATCCGGTCCTGGACTTGTCAAAGCTACTAGATGAGCTAATGCTGACCAAATAAACATTTTTTAATTAATAACGATTGGTTCAACTTCTAAATTTATATTAAAAACTCTATAAACATTATCTTTGATATGATTTGAAAAACTTATTACTTCATCTTGATTAGCATTAGAATTTGTTACAACGACTAGTGAGTGATTTTCATACAATGAAACATTATTGTGCTTCTCTAACCTAGGTTTAATTAGTTCTATCAATCTTGCTGCCCCAACTTTTACATATGAGTTATCAATTTGCCAAAGAACAAGATCTTTGTGTGAAAACTCAACAGTATTTATAGAATCTTTTTTAACTATAGGATTTTTATAAAAACTTCCTACATTGGGGATAATGTCTGGATTTGGTAAGGTTTCATTTCTTATATTAGTAATAATTTTTGACACTTTTTTGATATCTAGTTTGTCTTGATCAATGTTATTAATATCTAAATATTTTTTTACAGACTCATAACTTAAATTAAATTCTTTTTTTGTATTTGTTAAAAAATCTATTTGATAAATAATATAGGAGCTCTTTTTTAAGATTGAATTTCTATATGAAAATTTACAACCTTTATTAGACAAAGAAATAAATTTACCACTTGAATAGTCGTAACAATGAACTTTATCGATAAGATTAGATATCTCTTGGCCATATGCTCCAATATTTTGTATAGGCGCTGCTCCAACACTTCCAGGTATCAATGACAAGTTCTCATAACCAAAAATATTTTTAGATACCATTTCATTTACTAAAGCATGCCAATTAACAGAAGCACCTACTCTTACGATATTTTGATCTTCAATATATTCAATATTGTTGAACATGGGTTTTACAACTATACCTTCAAAATTGTCTTTCAAAACTAAATTTGTACATTCTCCAACAATAAGTACCGGTAAATCTATTTGATCTATAAGTTTTTTAAGTTCTTTAAATTCATTAATATTGTTAACTTCTGCAAAATATCTTGTTAGTGCGTTTATCCTTAATGAGTTATTAATTTTATGATCTTTATATAAATTCATATTGTCTTTAAATATTGATTTGCAAAGTCAAGATCTTCTTTGGTATCAATGCCTCTTGGTACGTCTCCATTGTATTTTGATACATATATTGAATAATCATTTTCAAGAAATCTTAATTGTTCGAGCTTAAGTAAAAGCTCATTTTTTGTAGGTTTTAAACACACAAGCTGTCTTAAAGTTTTTAGAGAATATCCATATATTCCAATGTGTCTATTAGGATTTTTAATAGGTCCATCTCTTGTAAATTTAATTGCAAAATTTCTGGTATCGGTTTCAACCAATACACAATTTGGATCTGATATATCTTTTTGCTCAGTAATTTTATTAGAACATGTAATAACATCACACTTGTTCATAAAATAATCTTTTATAATTTGCTTTATTAGCTCTCTTGGTATGAAGGGTTCATCACCTTGAAGATTAATTATTAATGTTTTGTCAGATAAATTTAATGTTGTTGCAGCCTCAAATATTCTGTCAGTTCCTGATATATGTGTATCAGATGTCATCAGGATATTTGAGGATATGTTAATGATATTATTTTTTATTTCATCAGAATCTGTTGCAACATATGTATTAGGTGTTATTTCAAGTGCATTATTAAAGACTCTTTGAATTAAAGTTTTACCATTAAGATCGACTAAAGGTTTTTTTTCTAATCTTGTAGAACTAATGCGAGATGGAATAATAATACAAAAGTCATTACTCATTTGAAAATGACTTTAATTTTTTATCAAGCTTATCAATAAACTTGTTGTTAACATCAGCATCTATAGTTAAGTACCAAATTTTATTATTATCAAAAACTTTGCATTTAGCAGCATCTTTTTCTGTCATAACAATAGGTAAATGGTCTAAATAAAAAATATCGCTGGAATGGAAATTATGATGGTCTGGATACGGGTGTCTTATTAAATCAAAACCAAGTTTACTCAAAAGATCAAAAAAACGGCCAGGATTACCTAATCCAGCAACAGCGTGAACTTGATTATGCATTGGCCACTCGTCAATAGAATACTTTTTACCAGATTTTAAATGTACAAATTTTGAAGGACTGATATTCATTAAAAACTCATTTTCTTCAGTTGGACCACTATTATTAACAATAAAATCAACTGAATTAACTCTTTGACTTGTTTCTCTCAAAGGACCAGCTGGAAAAGTTAAATTATTTCCAAATCTTCTTTTTCCATCAATTACGGCAATTTCTATATCTCTTCTCATGGGATAATGTTGAAGCCCATCATCAGAAATAATGACATCACAATCATGATTATTAAGAAGTTTTTTTATTGCTCGTACTCTATTTTTGTCTATAAAAAATGGTAGGTTTAATTTAGATAATATTTGAGCTTCATCACCTGTCTCTTTTACAGTTGTCTTATCAGTTACCTCAAGAGTTTCCTTAAATTTACCACCATAACCTCTGCTAACAATCCCAGGTTTGTAACCTCTATCTAGTAATTCTGATGCAATATATTTAACTAATGGTGTTTTGCCAGTACCACCAATAGTAAGATTACCAACAACAATCACTGGTATGTTGGGTTTGTATGACTTTTTATCATTTTTTATATATTTTCTTCTTCTTCGTGAGGTTAAATAAGAAAATAATAAGGAAAATGGATATAGCAAATATAGCCACAAACTTTTTTTATACCAACTATCTACAACAAAGCTTCTAGAGGGTTCATCTTCATATTCTGGCAAATATAGTTGAGTTGATGTTGACTGTTGAAAGTTGGGCTTCTTAGAATCCTCAAATTTGTTTTTATATAGTGAAAAATATACTGATTCATTTGATATTAATTCATCATGGGTTCCAGTTTCTATAATTTCACCCATATCTAATACAATAATTTTTGATGCATTTTCAATTGTAGAAAGTCTATGAGCTATTACTATTGTAGTTCTATTAGTTATTAATTTCTCTAAAGCTTCTTGGACAATAAGTTCAGATTCTGTGTCTAACGATGAGGTTGCTTCATCCAGTATTATTATTGGTGAATCCTTATAAAATGCTCTTGCAATCGCAAGTCTTTGTCTTTGGCCACCTGATAATAGGACACCATCATCTCCAATTTCTGATTCAAATCCCTCAGGAAGATTATCAATAAATTCCATACATCCTGATAGTTTTGCAGCCTCTTTAATTTTATCAACGTCAAGATCATCATCACCATATGCTATATTTTTTGCAATTGTGTCATTAAATAATGAGGGTGACTGATTTACTATAGATATAGAGGACCTTAAATGACTTAATGAAAATTCAGAAACCTCAATTCCGTCAATTAATATATTTCCAGCTGAATTACTATAAAATCTTGGTATAAGATTTGCTAATGTAGATTTTCCTGAACCAGACTTACCAACTATAGCAACTGTTTCATTTTTAGAAATACTAAGATTAATATTTTTTAAAACATCATTATGTGAGCCATAAGAAAAATAAACTTCTTTAAATTCTATATTTCCTTTAATTGGGCTAACATTATCTCCCTTATCATCTTCAATATCCTCATCTAATTGTTCAAAAATTTCTTTTGCAGCAGCCAGACCTTTTTGTACAGTAATATTAATATTCGAAAGCTGTCTAATGGGTTTTGCCATTAATCCAGCTGCTGTAAAAAAAGCTACAAAAGTTTCTGCATCTAACGAGATACCTAACTTTGAGCCTAATGCAAAATAAGCAACAATGGATAATGAAATTGAAACTAAAACTTGGATAATTGGAGTAGCAAGATTTCCTGTAGCTTCTAGTTTTAGATTTTGATTTTTATTTGATGTGTTTGCAATAGAAAATCTTGAATTTTCATATCCTTCTGCATTAAAACTTTTGATTTCAACATGACCATCAACAGCCTCTGAAGCAATGTGCGTAACATCACCCATTGCGGTCTGAATCTTTGTAGCCAGTTTTTTAAGTCTTTTTCCAGCTATATAAACTATTAGTGCAATAAGGGGTGCTGTACCAATAAGTAAAAGCGTAAGCTTATAATTTAATATTAAAAGATATCCAAATAATCCAATTAATAAAAACCCTTCTCTTATTAAAGTTTTAACTGCATTTGAAGCAGCGGAAGATACTTGAGTTGTAGTAAATGTAATTCGATTAATTAGCTGTCCAGATTGATTAGAATCAAAAAAAGATTTTGGTAGACAATGTAACTTTTCAAACAATTCAGATCTAAGATCATGGACTATTCCAAATCCAACCTTAGACATAAAATAATTACCAATAAAGAAACCAATACCTCGACCAATAGCAATCAAAATTAATGAAAGTGCTAATAATGAATTAAATGATTCTTCATCAGAATTTATATAACCAATAATTCTTCTAATCCACTCAACCGCTGCAATATCTGCAAAAGCAAATGAAATAAATCCAAAGACACTAATAATAAAAGACCATTTGTATCTATAGGTGTAGCCCAATAAACGTTTTAGATTACTTTGTTTCATTTTTCAATTGTTCTTATTTGAACTTCATTAAAACCAGACTTATTCAATAAATCCATCATAGTGATAACCCAATTATGTAAAGCATTGGAGTCGGCAGATAATATTACAGAGTTTCCATTATTTTCAAGTTCAAATATAGCTTGTTCAATTTGATCATAATCATTAATGTTGAACAATATTTCATTAATTATTACTTTCCCATCGCTAGTTACAACTATTTCGTTATTTAATTGGACAGATTTATATTCAAATGATTCAGTTTTGGGAAGATCAAGTGATAAAAATTGAGAGTCTCCCACTTTAGATGTTACAACAAAAAAAATTACCAATAAAAATACAATATCTATTAGTGGAGTAATTTCTATCGAAAATGCTTTTTTATTATTTGAAACGAATTTCATTTGTTAATAACATCTATAAAATTAGAAACTTTTTTTTGTAAAGTTATTAGCAAGAATGTAACTTTTTGCTCAAAAAATTTATGCAATACCAATCCGGGAACTGCAATCAATAATCCAAATGCAGTTGTTATCAATGCCTGTGAAATGCCAGCTGCTAATAAGTCAGGATTTGCTCCTGAGGTCTCAGTTAATCCTGTGAATGCAGTAATCATTCCAACGACAGTACCCAAAAGTCCCAAAAGCGGACTTATGGTTGCAATAGTTCCCAGCATATTTAAATTTCTTTCTAATACATACTTAACTTCAATCGCTTTCTCTTCAATCTTTGACTCTAAATTGTCTCTTTGTAAGTCTTTGTACTTAATACAACTAATTAATAAAAAACCAAGTGATGATAGGTTCGATATCTCTTCTTTTTGTTTGTCTGTTAATAAATCTTTATTAACTAAGTTTACAATTTGTTGAGATAAGCCCTTTGGTGTAACTAATCTTTTTTGAAGGAACCAAGATCTTTCTATAGAAATAGCTATAATTAATACACTGCAAGCCAGCAGTGGCCACATAAATGGTCCGCCAGTTACAATAAATTCACTCATTATTAAATACTATATAAATTTGACTCTGAGAGTCTGTATACCCTATTAAAGGATTTAATAAACTCATTATCATGAGTAGCGGTAATTAAAGCAATATTATTTTCTTTTGATATATTCATCAGAACCTCCTGAATTAATCTACCGTTTTCGTTATCAAGATTTCCAGTTGGTTCATCAAGAAATAAAAATTTTGGATTATTAATAATAGACCTAGCAATGGCAGTTCTCTGTTTTTCACCACCAGATAACTTCCATGGCAGATGATTTTTTCTTTTATAAATGTCTAGATTTTTCATAATTTTTTTTGCTTTATCTATCATTAATTTTGAATAACTATGATTTAAATGACACGGTATGAGAATATTTTCTTCAACAGTTAAGTCATCAAGTAAATGGTGAAATTGATAAACAAAACCAAAGTTACCCAGCCTGAGACTTCTCAGAGTATCTGGTTTATTGAATTCATAGTTGTTTTCATTATAAGAAATACTTCCAGTCGTTGGAGCATCTAATCCAGCTAATATATGTAAAAGTGATGATTTACCAGAGCCAGATTTACCAGTTATTGCAAGCCTGTCACCTTCATTAATTATCAGTTCAATATTCCTTAAAACTAACAGAGATTCTTTTTCAATGAAGTAAGTTTTTGAAAGATTCTTACAGCTTATACTATTCATGTCTCAAAATTTGAATTGGATTCAACTTTACTGCTTTCAATGAAGGTATCACTGAAGAAATCATACTAATTACAAAAGTAATTAAACAAATCAATAAGATTTGTGAATAGTCTATATAGTATGGAAAATAATTTATAAAATAAGCCTCAAGAAGGTTTCTTTTTAGAATAAATTCTAAAAATGCGATCATATTATTTAAGTTTAAAATTAGTATAAATCCTAATATAAGACCAGCTAACATTCCAATGATGCTTACTAAAATACCTTGAAACAAGAAAATTAAAATAACTTGCCTTGAAGAGGCACCTATTGTCATCAATATTCCTATTTCTCTTTCTTTTGCTTTAACAGTCATAATAACAGTGGACAACACTAAAATTGCTGCAACTATAACGATTAAAAACAACATTAAACTTATCAAAAGCTTTTCAAATTGAATTGCCTCAAAAAGAGTTCCATGTGTCAATTTCCAAGAGGATACTTGATATTTATTTTTATCAATATCAATTTTTTCTATAACGTTTTTAGCTATTGATTCAGCATTAAATAAATCAATTGTTTTTAATCTTATTGATTCGGTCTGATTTGCATTTAAAAGTTTAAGTTTTTGAGCTGTTGAATGTGATATTAGAGTTAAATATTGATCAATTTCGGTTCTTAACTCAAAAATTCCAATAATTTTTAAGTTTATTGATCGAGGATAAGATCCTATTAGTGTGCTTCTTATATCTGAGGTAGTAATGGTAATAGTATCTCCAATATATGATCCTAAATTTGCAGCTAACAAAGAGCCAATAATAATCGTATTCTTTTTATCTAAATCAAAAATGTCTCCAACTAACATATTGGTTGGTATTATTGACATTTCATTTTCAATAATCGGATCAATTCCAATTAAAGAGGTGCCTGCACTTTTGTAATCAGAAGAAATTAATGCATTTATCTCGATATATGGTGAAGACTTTATTATTTCATTATCAAGATTTATATCCGCCACTATGTCTTCAAAGTTATCTATAGGTTTATTTGATGAAATGGTTGCGTGTGGAATTACACCAAGAATTCTATTTTCAAGTTCTTTTTCAAAACCATTCATCACAGATGTTACGACAATTAAACTTGCCAGACCTATCATCATTCCGATTACTGCTAATAATGATGTAAAAGAAAACAGTCCACCTTTGTTTGATCTAAGATACTTATATCCTAGTTTAAAAGATATATTTTGCACGAACCTACTTAAGTAGTGATTTTAATAGTTTTTCAATATTTCCTTTGTATGGCGGTCTAACACCATCAAAAAGTTTATCAAAACCGTAACCTACCTCTTTATAGAATGCACGTGGATTTGAAAAGTTTTTAAATCCATCAAAAGATTTGTAACGCCCCATTCCTGATGGCCCAACTCCACCAAAAGAAAGATCATTTTGTTGCAAATGCCCTATGACATTATTTACAGTAACACCTCCAGATGAGGTTTTATCTACAAGCTCATTTTCTTCAGACTTATTACTACCAAAATAGTACAGCCCAAGTGGTCTATCCTTTGTATTAATCAACTTAGTGGCTTGATCAATCTCCTCATATTCAAGGACTGGTAACAATGGACCAAATATTTCTTCTTGCATTATTTTCATGTCATCAGTAGTATCTGTAACTATCGTAGGCGGAATTTTATAATATTGTTGTTGACTAAAATCCTCATTTGAGGGATTTATTTGCTCTATATTTGCACCTTTTTCAGCAGCATCGTCCAACATATCCTGCAAACGATCGTAGTGTTTTTGATTAATTATTGATGAATAATCATCATTATCTTTAATATTTGGAAAAAATTCTGCTACTACATTCTTTGTTTCATTAATAAACTCATCTTTTTTATTTTTATGAACAACCACGTAATCAGGCGCAAGACATATCTGCCCAGCATTCATGGTTTTTCCAAACATTATTCTTTTAACGGTTGCTTTGATATTAGCACTCTCACCTACAATCACAGGTGACTTTCCACCAAGCTCAAGTGTGCATGGTACTAAGTTTTTTGAGGCTGCATTCATTACATGTTTAGCAACAGATCCACCACCTGTATAGAGGAGATGGTCAAACTTTAATTGTGTAAAAGCCTCACCAACATCTGGACCACCCAAAAATGTGGCAATTTCATTTTGGTCAAATGCAGCATCACATAAGTTTTTTATTAGCTCTGATGTGTTTGGTGTATGTTCACTCGGCTTATGCATAGCTTGATTGCCAGCTGCAAAAATTGAAACCAGTGGAGTGAAAGTTAGATTAACAGGAAAGTTCCATGGAGATATCATTCCAACGGTTCCAAGAGGTTCGTACCTTATATAAGACTTTGCACCAAAAATACTAAAAGGGAAGTTTGAAGATCTTTTCTCAACTTTAGTCCATTTATGAATATTTTTTATTGCATAATTTATTGAGGGAATTACGGAGTATATATCAGACATTAATGACGCATCTTTAGATCTATTACCAAAATCTTCATTAAGTGAATCAACTAAGTTATATCTGTTATCCATTATTAATGTTTTTAATCTTTTTAAACGATCAATTCTAAGATTATTGTCTGGTGAACCATTTTTAATAAAGTGATCTTTTTGAGATATTAGGATTTTATCCATTTCATCATAAGTAGTCATAAATTCTCCTTCCTAGCTCCTATCTGCTTTGTCTTTATTGTTAGCATCTCTAATCAATTTTCTCATATTTTCCCAATCTTGATCAGATAATTTATCCAATTGAGAAAAAGTTCCACCACCAGTTAAATATTGACCACCATCAAGTCCAATTGTCTGTCCTGTTAAATAATCGCAACCATCTGCCATTAAGAAAGTAGCTAAATTTTGAATTTCTGACATTTCGCCAACCCTACCAAGTGGAACTGTATTCATCATTCCGTCATCACTATCGTCTGGGTTCAATCTATCCCATGCACCTTTAGTTGGAAAAGGACCAGGCGCAATACCGTTGATCTTAATTCCATATTTCCCCCACTCGGCTGCCAATGATTTAGTCATAGCATTTATACCTGATTTTGACATAGCTGATGGAACTACATATGGTGAACCAGTCCATACCCAAGTTGTAAGAATGTTTATTATAGAACCTTTTTTATTAGACTCTATCCATCTTTTTCCAACGGAATGAGTAATATAGAAAGTTCCATGAAATACAATATTTGCGATTGCATCAAAACCTTTATGCGATAGGTCTTTAGTTGGAGAAATAAAATTACCAGCTGCATTATTTACCAGTCCGTCTAATGGGCCTTCTTGAAAAATTGTCTCAATATAATCTTCAACATCCTTTGAAGCTCTTATGTCTAAGGTTTGATAACTAACAGTCGTTTTGTATTTACTTTCTATTTCTGCAGCAGTTTCTTTGAGAACATTTTCTCTTCTTCCGCATATGTATAAATTTGCACCATGCGCAGCAAAATGATGTGCCATCTCTTTCCCCAAACCAGTTCCACCTCCAGTTATGAGAATACGTTTATTATTTAGTAAGTCGTCTTTAAACATATTAATCCTCAGTTAATAATATCAATAATAGCATCAGCCCAAAGATCTGAGTAATTTAATGATTTTACATAGTCTAAATTTTTACCGCCCTCTTCTTGAAATATCTCTTGAAATTCATCTCCAATCTCAATAATCGTTTCAAGACAGTCTGCTGTAAAAGAAGGAGAAAATACCAATACATTGTTGACATCATTTTTTGGCATAGATTTTAATACTTTATCTGAAAATGGTGTAAGCCAATTGTCTCTTAATCTTGATTGATAAGAAACAATATAATTTTTTGGATCTATATTCAATTTTGAGGCCAATAGTTTAGATGTTTCATAAGTTGTAGCCTTATAACAAAATTTATTATCTTCAGTAATTTTTGTCTCACAATCTTGATCTTCACACATAGAATCTGGATAAACGTTATCAACATGACTATTTGGAACGCCATGGTAACTAAAAACCACCTTGTCATAGGAATCGATATCAAACTCTTCAGCTTTTTCAACCCATGCATCAATAAACTTTTCATTGTCGTAGAATTGGTTTATGAAATTTATTTTTGGTACAACCCACTTTTTTGAAATGATTCTAGAAACTTCCTCATAAACTGATCCTGTTGTTGCAGCGGCATAATGAGGGAATAGAGGTAAAACAATTAATTCATCTGGATTATTAGCAAGAATTTTATTTAATACATCCTTAATAGAAGGATTTTGATATCTCATTGCAAATTCAACCTGATAGGTTGGTAATTTAGGCCTTAATTTTTCTGTAAGCTTCATTGTATTATGAAGAAGTGGAGATCCTAAATCTGCATCCCATACTTGCTTATATATTTTTGTTGATGAAAAAGATCTTAATGGACATATAATAAAATTAACTAGAAAGAATCTTAAAATTGGATTTATATTTATAACTCTTCCATCCATCAAAAATTGTCTGAGGTATTTGAATACACTAAAGTATGAAGGGTTATTTGGAGTCCCTAAATTTACAATTAATAATGCTTTCTTCATTTCTATCTAATTTTGTTTATTTCCGGATATGTAATTATAAATAATATTAACGTTATACATAAGATTGAACTGAAATAATACAAGTAAGAAGGATTTAATGCATATATTGGCATTGCTATAAAAGGAGTTGTCATATGCCCTATTGGAATAACTGAGCCAAGGTAGCCTGCTGCAGTACCTTGATTTTCTGGGCTTTGTGCAATTGAAAGAGATGACGCAAGTGCTGGCCTTGTCATTCCAAATCCAATTCCTAATAATATTACTGATAAATAATATGTCGAAATAGATTGTAAAAATCCCATTGTAAAGTAAGAAAATATAAGAGTTAAAGTACCAAATAATAAAAGATTGAAATTATTAATTGGAAAGGCGTCCGTAAAAAAATACTGGCTAGCAATAGTAGAAATAGCTAACAGAGTAAATGTCATGCTTATAAGAATAGGAAGATCATCAAGATAACCAAAAAGATCAGTTATATAAAATCCAATAGACTGTAATAATGATGCCTGACACAAACTCAAAACAGCTGCTACAGTTAAAAAAGGCCAAATAGTTTTTGAATACCATTTGATCTTACCTTTATCCTTATGTTTCTTATACAATCGATCTGATGATTCAAGATTAAAATAAATACCAATTGCTGCAATCATTGCAAGAAATGAAAATAAATAAAAAGGTGTTTCTTTAGTAATTAGAAATAAAAAGCCTCCTACGAGAGGTCCAACAACTGTTCCGACAAGAAAACTTGACTCCATTCTTGCAAATTTAACAGTTCTTTTTTCTTTTGAGGTTATATCCGCTACATATGCAAATGATGCAGGTCTCGTGGCAGAACCCAGTAAACCGTTTATTAATCTTCCCAAAATTAATGCAGGAAATAACAATGTTAAATTTAAAATATTTTTTTCAGCTAAAAATAATGGAGTTATAAGAGCAATCAAAGAGACTGCATATCCAATTAATCCAAGAATAGCAATATTTCTTCGACCATATTTATCACTAGCTCTTCCCCAAAAAGCACTTGTTAAGGCCCATGCCATCGCAGATATAGCGAAAATTGATGACGTTTGAACTTCAGAGAGTCCTAAATCTCTTGCCAAAGGAGGAACTAAAACAAATACAAATGACTGTCCCAATCCAACTGTAAAAAGGCCAAACTTTAACCATGATGAACCAGTAAAGTTCATTACTAATAATTATTTATGCCAATAGCATCTCTGATTTCAGAAATTTTTTGTTTAGCAATAATTCGTACTTTTTTTGAGCCATCACTTAATAAGTCATTGATTATATTTTTATCTGATATGTAATTTTCATAAGATTCTCTAATAGGAGTTAATTCTTTATTTATTGATTCGTAGAGAAGTTCTTTTGCCTCACCCCAAGATATGCCTTCGATATATGATTTTTGAAGATCCTCAATTTCTATCTGAGATGCAAAATATTTGTATAGGCTGAAAACTGTACAATTAGATGGGTCTTTAGGTTCACCAGGCTCTAAAGAATTTGTTACTATTTTCATAACAGATTTCCTTAAATTTTTTTCTGACTCTAGCAATGGAATAATATTTCCATATGACTTGCTCATTTTTCTACCATCTAATCCTAAAACTGAATTATCTTTATCTTGAACGATTGACTCAGGTATAGTTAATAAGGGCTTGTATAAATGATTAAACCGTGATGCTATATCTCTTGTCATTTCCATGTGTTGAATCTGATCAGAACCAACAGGAACATGTGTTGAATCAAACATTAAAATATCAGCAGCCATCAAAACAGGATATGAAAAAAGACCCATATTAATGCCTTTATCTGGATCATTTTTATTAATAGAAGCTGCTTTATAAGCATGTGCTCTATTCATGAGACCCTTAGCCGTGATGCAATTAAGTATCCAGTTAAGTTCCAGTATTTCTGGTACATCTGATTGTTTATAAAAGAATGATTTATTGGTGTCTAGTCCAGAAGAAAGCCATGCCAAAGCAATCTTTTCAACTGATTCACTAATTTGATTAGGATCATTATTTTTAATAATAGAGTGATAATCTGCTAAAAAGAAAAAGGATTCGTCTGAAGAATTTGCCATTTCGAGTGCTGGACGGATTGCACCAACATAGTTACCAATATGGGGTATGCCTGTTGTAGTAATACCTGTTAGAATTCGCTTTTTCATCTTGTATAATTATAAACTTCAAAAAAGAATATTGTGGAAAGTAGTCAAGATTTATTTAAAGAGTTAGAAAATGCTGAAAAGCTTTTTTCTGATGGCTCTATTAAGAATGGTCAAAAAATAATTAAAAACGTTTTATCAAAAGCTAAATCATTACCTAAGATTCCAAATAAACTAAGACATAAAATCAACTCATTAATCAGTAAGTCTCGATATTTTGATGAGATATCATCTTTTGCAACTAATCCTAAAAGGTATGAACTTATTACTGATATAAAAAAAATAATAGACAGCACATCAACAAATTTAAAAAAACGTGCTCATAATATAAATAAAATCCAAGCGAAGTGGCAATTATTGGATACATCAGGAAGACCTGCATCAAAAAAACAATGGCTTGAATTTAATAATTTAACAAATAAAGCATGGGAGCCTTGTAAAGAATATTTCGATGAGATAAAGGAAATCAAATTAAATAATGCCAATAAGCGATTAGATATTATCAATCAAACAAAAATTTTTATAGAGAAATATAAGCAAAAATGGCCTTCATATAAAGAATTGGTTATCTATATACGAAAAAGCTCTAACGAATGGCAAAAGTATGCCCCTGTCATGGATGAGGATTTTAGAAATTTAAAGAGTCAGTATTCAGACGTTAAAAAACCTATAATAGATGCACTTAGAAAGTATGAAAGTATTAATAAACAGAAAAAGGAGGAAGTTGTTAAGAAGGTTTTAGAAATAAATGATGATGACAATGAAATATGTATAAATAAATTTATGAAATTAAAAGATCAATGGAAAAATATTGATTCTGCTGGAAAGATAGAAGATAAATCTCTATGGGACCAATTTAATAACAATGCTAATAAATTTTTTAATGAAAAGAAAAATATAGAAGCAAAAGAAATTGAAATACTAGTTAAATTGAACGAAGAATTAGTCAATAATAAAAAAACTGTTTCAGAAATCCATAATGAATTAGATGGGGTAAAAAAATTCAATAATACAAAAGAATTTAAACTCCTTAATGAGAATATTCAAAAAGAGATTGAAAAAGAAAAATTATTAAAAAGGAATAATAAAATCAAATCCTATAAAAATATAATAAATATTTTAATGAAAACTTGTGATATTTCTGGAGCACCAAAAATAATTCAACCCTCTTTAGTATTATCTATTAAAAATACCAAATCTAATGCAGATGAACTTTTATACTCTTGTTTGAGGCTTGAAATGATGTCAGGAATTAAAACAAAGAAAAAGGATCAAAAGCTGAAAGACAAAATACAATTAGAACTTCTAGAATCAAAATTTAATAAAACTAAAAAAATTATTCCAAACGATTTGGATATGATACTTATTTATTTTATTCAGAATTTTTCTAATGAGGATTATGAATTACTTGATAATAATATTTGGCCAAGAATCAATAAGTGCATTGAGGTACTGGTTTAATTTTGTAAATTTAATTTTTTTGAAATTTCTTTATGTTTTCTTTCTGAGAGGCTATATCTAAAGAATATAATTAAAGGAATAATCATAAGTAAAGTAGTGATTGGTCCTTGAATAAAAGCAAGAGTATAAGCTTGTTCTGCAGTATGATTTAATCTATCGAAGTCTATGAAATTTAATACTTGACCTGCAAAAAATGAACCCAGACCTGCATTTAGTTTTTGCATAAAGCCTACTGTTGCAAATAATATTCCCTCTTGACGTTTGCCACTATAAAGCTCAACTTCATCTGCGATATCACCTACCATTGAATCTCTAACCATTATTCCTACAATATTGAATGTAATAAGAAAAAATAAAAAAAATCCAATAAAAAATACAAGTTGCATTGACCCTTTCTCAGGTGTGAGACCTAAATTAAAAAATATAAAAGCCACTGGTGATAATAGGCCTACAAATCCAATTGATAAAAGAACTACATTTCTTTTATCAAATATTTTTACCATTCTTGGTGCGAGATAGAATGCAAATAATGTTGAAACTAAATAAATTGGAATAAAATACTTTATTTGCGAAGCTTCAAATTCCCAAAAATATGTATTTACGAACAGTGTTAAAGTATTTGCTAATCCCCATGATAAAGATAAGAATAAATTCCCAAAGAAGAATACTAAAAACGAACTATTGCCAATTGCAATATTTAATTCAGAGAAAATATCTTTTATTGATATAGAACCAGACCATTTAGATAATGAACTAATATCACTCTTCGTAGTAAAGGTTGAATATAAAACTGTAATTGCCATAACAAATGCTCCAGTTAAGGCAAATGGTAACCAAGCGTCTGGATTTAATTGGCCTTGAGGATATTCAGGAGTAGATGCAAAAAAAAGTCCATATGCCAAAAAAGCATTACTTAGGCCTGCAACCCAAGAGATCATTTCACGCCATGACATTAATAACGTTCTATCTTCATAATTCTTTGTTATTTCACCTCCAAGCGCTCTATGAGGAATATCAAATAGGGTCATTCCAATTCGCGTCATGATTGTAAATAAAGTCATCCATATAAATAAATCATTTTGTGACATGTCCCATTCTTGTCTTGGAGCAAATAGGAAGATATATCCAATGGACATAGGTATGAATGAAATAAACATATAGGGATGTCTTCTACCTAGAAATGATTGTGTTCTATCTGAAATTGTTCCCATTAAGGGATCTGTAACAGCATCTACACATAATGCTATAAATATAGCCAATCCTGCTAAGCCTGGATTCAATCCAATAATATTGCTATAAAAGAATAGTAAAAAAAATGTAAAAGTATCAGTTTTAATTCCATTTGGAATAGCACCAATGGAATAATTAATTTTAAATTTAGTTTTAAGCATATTTAAATCTATTTAAGATTTAAGATGAGAAAGTAAATCATCTTTGAATTGAGCAAATACTGGCAATTCAATTAAATGTCGCATATCAGAAATAACTTTTAGTTTGCTATTATTGATAAGATTATTCATTTTATAGGCATTCTTTACCTTGATTAACGGATCTTCTTTGCCGTGAATAATTAAAGTTGGAACATCAATCGATTTAACCTTGTCTAGTCTATTTTTTGAGCCAAGAATAGCATTTATTTGCCTACCAAAACCAGTATCATCTGCGCCACCTTGTTTGCTTCTTTCAATAGATTCTTCAATATCTTTATAGAATTCTTCTGTATTTAAGTCTGTGCCTTCATATCCAATTTCCTTAAAAATCTTTCGAGTTCTATTAATTCTTGTTTCTATTGAATCATTTGGATTTTTGGTTCTTTCCAATAAAAGTTTTCTTACTTTTCTGCTTGGACCGTTCAATGGTGATGGTGTAGAGGCGGTAGATGCTATTAGAGTAAATGTTTTAATTCTATCAGGATTATTTGATGCAAGGATTTGAGCTATCATCCCACCCATTGATATTCCTAAAAGATGAGACCTATCAATACCCAAGCTATTTAAAACCATAAGTGCATCAATTGCCATATCATCAATTGTATATTCTGATTTAATAGGTAATCGTAAGTAGTATTTGATATAACTTCTTACAATTGTTTCATCTCTTTTGTCATCACTAAATGAATCAGAATTTATTCTGGATGACAGACCAGTATCTCTATTATCAAATACAATAGGTCTAAATCCATTATCAAGCAAGAATTCTATTAAATGAGGTGGCCAATTAACAAGCTGTCCACCAAGCCCCTGAACAAGCAATATAGGATCTCCATCAATTGGACCATAATCTCTATAAAATATTTCAACATCACCATTTTTAGCAATGCCTTCTTTAAAAGTATATATTTCCGAGTTGATAAACATAATTTGTAATAAAAATACTAATTTACAAAAACGCATTAATTCTATCTTTGATATTTTGTCTCATAGATCCCCAAAAAAGCATAACATCAAAAGAATGTAAGTCACCGTTGAAATATTTCATTTTTTCAAAACTTTTTATAAGAGGTCCTCTAGCCTCTAATAAACCAGATGTCTTGTTAATTGAAGTACTGAATTCTTGAAGCCTTGTAAGACCAATCGACTTTTCAGCTCCAGTGTAATGCAATGAGAGTGTATCTGCAAAATCATAGTTATTTGATTTATTAATGATAGATTTATTTTTATCGTCCATGTACCAATTTGAGTCATTTGTCCATGAAAATGGATTTGTTGAAACTAATTTTTGATTCATGACTTCTGCAGACCAGCCACTGGGTTTCCAGAATGGAGTTTTTTCTCTATTTCTTTTAAAACCTTCAACAACACTACACCATGAAATAATACTATTGGTGTCATTATAGGATGATGCCCTATTGATATTAGGAAAAAGCTCATTAAAATAATTTTCTGGAATTACATAACCTATTGAGTAACCACAAATAAATCTTTTTTGTATTTCTCTATTATCTATTCTTCTATTAATTAACCTATTTGCGTGAAGAGCACCTTGACTATGCCCGGCTATGATAAAAGGATTTCCCTTATTATATTTTTCTATAAAATAATTAAACGCATTTTCAATATCAATATATGCTAAATCAAGAGCTTTTTGGCCATTATCTTTTTTATCAAAAAAGGAAAAATATGTTGCTTGTCTGTATTCTGGTGCATATATATTACATGATTCATTAAATACGCTTGACTGATTACCCAGCATTATCTCTGTTCTCTCATATGCAGATCTTTCTTTACTCATATCTGAGTTCCAACTTTTTTCATAAAAACCAGTTGGATGAATATAAAAAACATCAACAGTGTTTCCAGATTTGTTAACATCAAATGAGTTATCAGGCACATAAAACTGTTGGCCATCTTTTTCAGGTGTAGCCACCCAATTTATGGGATCAGAATAATCTGGAGGAGTTGGAATATAATTATCATTGAAATCAATTTCTGGGCGAACGAGTTCTAAGAACTTTTGAAAGTAGTTATCACTCATTTATTAATCTATATATATCGATTTTCTGGGTTTTTGAAAAAGCTTTTTAACCATTGGAGTAAAAAATTCTAAATCAAGATTATCATAATCTGGATCAAAACTATTTTGATCATACTTTTCACAAAATTCCTTACAACTTTCAAAAAAAGGATTACTTGAATATTGTTCTCGCATATTTTTATCTAAGCCAAGAAATTCAAAGAAATAATAGCCTTGAAAAATACCATGATGTTTAACTATCCAATGATTTTCTTCAGATACAAATGGCTCAAGAATCGTAGCAGCAAGCTCTGCATGATTAGCAGGTGCTAAATTATCTCCAATATCATGGATTAAAGCACACACAACATACTCATCATCTTTCCCATCGCGATAAGCCCTAGTTGCACATTGAAGAGAATGAGTAAGCCTATCTACTATAAAGCCACCATAGTCGTAATTAAGCATTTTTAAATGGGATAAAACTTTATCAGCAAGATGATCATAATCTGATGCATTACTTTTTGCGATTATTGCATAATCTTCAGCATCACCATCTTTCATTTGAGTAAATTTAGCTCTGTTTGTAGACATTAAAAAATTATATCTTAAAAAGAAAGGAATAATTATAGTTTAAGTACTTTATTTGTTGCTGATGCTTGTGCAATTAAGACATTATCTTGAAACAGTTCGCATGTTGTGAAAATAATTGAATTACCCTCTCTAATTATTTTACTTTCAGCAATAGTAAGTATATTTGGTTTGCATGATTGCAAAAACTTAACATTTAAATCGAGTGTTAGAGGTATATTTTTTCCATTAGATTTATACATTATAAACTGTGACATAGATGCATCTAACATACCTGATACAAATCCACCTTGAATAATTGTTCCATTTGAGTGAGTTAATGATTTTGATGGCATGAATTCTAAAACCCAAATGTTTTCTTGTTCTTTAATATAAGCATTTTGGAACCCCAATATTTTAAGAAATTCTGGGATTTCCTTGAAAATTTTTTTAAAATCTATTTCCATATTTAATTGGCGGAGGGAGTGGGATTCGAACCCACGGTGCCGATGAAGGC
>TARA_B100001057_G_scaffold116794_1_pt1 | contig 27262 bp, 15 predicted proteins | sample TARA_B100001057 | Tara Oceans TARA_B100001057 (sample SAMEA2621839) | marine metagenome | biome: marine biome (ENVO:00000447); feature: surface water layer (ENVO:00002042); material: "saline water (ENVO:00002010), including plankton (ENVO:xxxxxxxx)" | depth 5 m
AGCTATCCGTGGGTTACAATGGCACAGTAGAGCCCACTCTTTTGGTTTGTCTGTCCTCAGCAAGATCCGACGGCCCGTACTAGTACAAGCAGACTCAATGCTTTTAGTTGAGAGGATATATTACGACTGGTGTCTGTTTAGTGATTCAATGAGTGCCTTAGAACTGCCAACTCTTACGTTTATTATGCCGTTATAGTATTCTTCAGTTTCTAGTACTTTACGATCAAACTGTTCTTTGGCTTCTAAATAACTTAGTTCGCCTCTGCTGGTGCAGTAGTACAGTATTTCTCTTGTAAAGTTTTCTGGGCCTAAATGTTCAACATCTGCATTTAGCTTGTCACTGCTTCCCCAATAGGTTCTCCAGTCACTTTCTTTAGTTGAACGTCTTTTATTTTTCTTGCCTTTAAGGGGTTTTTTAGTTACTTTAAATTGTGCTAGTTTTTTGCCAATATATTTTTTGCCGTCTGTGAGGTTGGTAATAAGATATACAAATCCTATGTATTCCTCACTAATTTCTTCTACTATTTTGCCTTGATAAGTCCATTGCATATTTGTCTATAGCAACAATTATATATATCTTCTGATCTCTTTGTCAACCGGTTTAGTACATCTTTTTTAAGATTTTCCAAGTTTGTTTATACCCTTGGTCAATCTGATGAAAGTGTGTACTTGCTTGTGAGGCTGAGTAATCATTGCCTCCAGGATAACAGTGATCTCCAAAATATATAGTTGTACCTTTTTGTTGTCTTACAGCTTGACTCTTGTCACAGCCTATCTTATAAATGTCTATACTGGTCTCGCCAGCAACTTGTGCAACACTATCACTAAATGCGTTGTTGTAAGCTTCAGCAACAATAGCTCTGCCTTTGTTAACTTCATCCCATTTAGCATATCTAGCACGTTGATCCCAATCAGCATTTCTACCTACAATACTTATATTTGCTGTGCCAATTCGTTGTTCAATGTGCTTGCCTGTTTTTTCTTCGTAGTCAATACGTCCTAATGTAGACTGTATAAATTTGATCTGTTCTTGACTTAGCGACCAATCATTTTTATGGTGTTCTTTTGGTCCAACGTACACATGATTGCCGCTACAATGATATACCTTGTAGAATGTGTTAGTGAGTGTTAAACCTATCTGTTCTACAGTTTTTGGTCTGTCACTACCTGTTACAATCATACATTTATGTTTCTCCATAAACTCTAACATAAACTCATGAAAGTCCGGATCAATGGTTCGTCTAGCATCAGTAAGTGTACCGTCAACATCAAACATAAAAGTATTAGTCATCATCTGCATCTTTCATTTGTTCTGGATACCATTTGTGCAATATGTCAATTGGTAACTTTTTTTGTTTAGTTTTAGCAAAGTGTGGATTGTCTTTAATAGTAAATGTAGGTGACAACCCAGTAATAGTGCTTGTGCATGTAGCATGTTGCGATAAGTCAACTGTGTATGAATTATCAATTGCTGTAATAGTAGAAGGAGAAACAAGAGGTGCATCATTCTCTAACCAAGTTTCGAAATCATCATCTCCTTTTTGACCCTTGTTGTTAAAGCTATCGATATGTATTGTGTAACTGTCGTCGTTGTGGTCTCTCATAGTTTTTTTCCAAATAGTTTATAAAATACGTCTATAGGTAATATCTTCTTTGTTAATAATTCTTGCGGGTAATATCCATATAGTTTTTCATAAGTAGATTTTACTCTCTTTTGTCGAGTTTTATTAAATGTATTTTCTGTTTCTCCACACCAGTCGCATTCAACACCTTTAGGAAATCCCATAATATCTTGTTGATATTCACAATAGTGTTGCCAAAATGTATCTTGTTTCCATGCACTTTGATCATGTTTAGGATCTGTCATCTGTTTTATATGTTCATCTGAATAATCACTTGGCATCTACAAACTCCGTATCAGTACTGAATGTAGTAAAGCCACCTTCTTTAATAACTTGTAGTATTGTGTTCACACGCCCTACTAGTTCATCTCTGTGACTAACAAGGAAGATGTTTTTGTTACGTTCACGCTCTATCTTTTTAAGTACACCTAAACTTGCATCAACACCGTTTGTATCCATTCCACTATCAATAAGTTCGTCAATAGCCATAAAGTTGATAGGTGTATTCATACTTTCAAACACATCTCTAAAACTCCAACTCAATCCTAGTATAAGTCTGTTGCGTTCTCCTCTGCTTAGATTATCAAAGTCTAAGTCTCTGCCCAGTTCAGTTATTTCAACTGTCAAATCAGGTTGGAACTGTACTTCATGTGGTAGTCCAAGTTTCGTCAAATAATATGCAAGTCTACTATTCAAGTATTGCAAGTTCTGTTCGATAATACGTTTTCTAATAAAGCTATCTTTGTTTGTTAGCAATTTGTATAAAAAGTCTTGATGATCTTTTATGTTATTAAGTTCATTCATTATATCCCAAGTTACAGTTTGTACACCAGTTTCTCTTAAACTTTCTATTTGTTCTTGATAAGTGTCACTTTCACTTTGTTTACTAGTTACTTGACTACGCAATGTTTCCAGCTGATTATTGTGCTTGTGTGCTTCAGTTTCCGTAGTATAATGTGTAACTGGCATATGTCCTAGTTCACCTAATGATGCAACAGCTTCCGACCATTCCTGTTCTTCTAAAGAGTTTACTGCTATTTGCTCACTAGCTTCTTTACGCAAACTTTGTTTACTAGATAGTATTTCTTCTTGCTTACTATCATGTATTTCTTGTCCACATGCATGACATTTGTGATCTTTTAGTAGTGTTAGTTCTTTATCTAACTTTGTAATAAGTTTTTCTTGTTTAGTATTATCAGTTTGAATATTAGATAGCCAACGTTCTGCTTCATCTTTCAGCTTTTTCTTTTCTAGGTAATCACTTAGCAATGTGTGATTACCAAGTTCTGTTTGGATATCTATTTTTTCTAGTGTGTTTATTTGTTGCTGGATACTTTCAACATCAGTTTTTTGTTTATTTCTCCATGCTTTTTGTTTGAATTCCAAATCACTAATACTCTTCTCAATCCGGGTATTTGCTTCTTCAACTGCATTAATTCTAAATTGTTCTTGTTTGATTGCATCTTTTGTAAGCCTTTGCTGTTCTTTAAGAACCTCTGATTTTTCACTAAGCATTGTTATACCTAGTAACTGTTCAATAATTGCTCGCTGATCATTTGCTCGCATACTGAGAAAAGGTTCTGTATATGTGTTTAATGCTACAATGTGTTTGAACATATCATGACTCATACCAAATAGTTTTTCTATATCTGATTGAGTTTGACGGTTCTCTCCTTGTGCTTCATCTTCTTCGACATTCAATTCGTCGACATAGTATTTAAGCACATTAGGCTTACGACCTCGTTCGATGCGGTATTTTTTGCTGTCTATTTCAAAATCCAACGTAACCATCATACTTTTGCCGTTGGTTTTGTTAATTAAGTTGTCTTTTCTAATGTTTGTAAGTGCATTACCATATATTACATAGCTGAGTGCATTAATGATAGTGGTCTTGCCAGTACCATTTCTACTGCCATCGCCTCCTAGGTCAACATTGTTACCTAGTACAAGTGTCAAACCGTTGTCGGTAAAACGTACAGCTTGTGTAACATTACCAACACTCATAAAGTTCTTTACAGTCAAATTTTCAATAGTAATCATAGGTTATTATATATATCCACTAGCAATTTCTTGTCGATCATATCACTGTCCACAGCGTTCAAACTATTATACACTATCTGGTCAACATTTTCAACCTCTATATCTTCCACAACTCTCCAGTCTTGTGCATGTTCTTCTTTTTTGCTAGGCATAAGCGTTATCTCTCTTACACCATATTGCTGACTGAAAGTCTCTTTGATAAAGCTAGCTTCTTCGTAACTGATATTAATATCTAGTGTAGCTCTACAATAAGTTTTACTATTAAGTATTGTATCTGGCTCGTCGATAAGTTTACTTAATGCAACGGTTCTATAACGTGGTCCGTTAAAGTTTATGTACTCTGGCTTACCGCCCCAATCTAATACCATCATACCACGTTCATCGTCCCATGCATCTGCATAGTTGTGTGGAAACGGTGATCCTAAATAGTGTACATTTCCTTTGTTTTGTCTTTTGTGAAAGTGTCCTGTAAACACATACTCAGGTCCTTGCAAATATTCTGCATTAAGTCCTCCGTGGTCAGGCATTTCTACCATAGCATTCATTTTAAAGTAAGGAAGTTCAAAGTGTCCAAACATGTATCTACATTTGGTTTTGCTAATCTGTCTCCACTCGTCTCCCACTAACCAAGGAACAAGTGCAACTTCATCTTGCACTAGTGTTTGGTCATTAACTAACTGTACATTATCAAACAGTGTTGCATATGGTAAACTATTATAGTCACGTTTTTCTCTATAATAGAGATCATGATTACCAGTAATCATGTACACTTGTTTAAATGCTTTGCTTAGTTTTGCTACGTTATCGACACTATAGTTAAGTGTACTCACATTAACACTAGCTCTGTGATGGTGCCAATCTCCTAAGAAAATGCACGTTTCGCAGTTTTGTTCTTTTGCTTGTGCTATAAACCAATCTACAAATTCAACACAATCGCGATTGTGTTGACGGCTATTATTTTTATTGCCGAAATGTATATCAGTAAAGCAAGCCGCACGGCTAAAAAATGTCATGGAATTCCATTCATTAAATTACTACTCTCATAGTGTAGCTTCATAATTGTATGATGTCAATAGATTAAACGTTGAAGCCTGCGTCTTTACGTTCTTTGTCAGCTTTTTCGTCCCATTTGGCTCGTTCTGCCATTTCATGTTCAATCTGTCTAGTAAAACTAGGCATTTGCCCTGCTTCTTGCAACAAATCGTCTCTGATGTTTTGATTACGCTTCTCTAGATTTAGTACTCTAGTAAAACTATTTGTAACCGCAGCTGTATAATATGCAAATGGATTTTGACTTTTAAGTTCATTAAACTGCAATCCTATCTGTGACAACTGTAATAGTGCATGACTACGCATTTCATCAACATAGGTGTACCCACGCCAGTTGCTACGCATACTGTAACGTTCGCAAAGTTTAATGTACATTTTTGCTAAGTTATTTGTAATAGTGCCGTGTTGACAATTAAAAGCACCATTGTCTAATCCACCTTCCCAATGACTGCGAAGTACTTCTTTCATTTCTCCATTTACATTAGCATAGTGTTGAAAAGGAGGAAAGTTACATTTTGCATGATGATCAGCTACAGTTTTAGGTTTGCTTTTTCTGCCAGGTTCAAGCGGAACGTGTTCAAATGTCATTACACGAATAATGAGTTCCTCCTCTGGTATAGTATCTGGGTCTATCTTATAACTTACTTGTTTTGGTTTTTGACTAGGTTTACGATTTGGATGTTGGTGCCATTCCCAATAAGCCTCTTCGTATGCTATTGCACTAAGTTGTGCTGCTCTATTTTCTTTTGCTAGTTGAATTGTTTTCGGTAACTGAATGTCTTTTACGTCTTCAACTATAGTATCAAATCGATCGTATTCTTCTGATAAACTGTAACAGTACGTTAATTTACTTTTGTGTATTTCTTTTAACATATCTTTGTTATTGAGATAGTTTTGTTTTCTCATTAAATGGTTCCTTACTTTGTGTTAATTATACTATCTAAGATAGAGCTTGTCAATAACTACACAGTTATTTCTACTATAAATACAAGTGTAGGAGACCTCGATGAGATATGCACAACTAAATGAAGACATAGCTTCTGATATTGCTGTTTTTTATGGCGGCCGATTTCAGCCTATGCACAAAGGTCATCATAAGGTCTATATGGATCTAGTGGAACAGTTTGGTTCCACTAACGTATTTATCGCTACTACAGTTAGCAAAACTGCAACAGCAGATCGTGATCCATTTAGCTTTGATGAGAAAAAAATGATAATGAACAACATGTTTGGGATACCAGAAAAACAAGTTGTTCAAACACAACCCTACAGACCCGATGTTAGTTTAACTGGTAAGAACCCAAACAACACTGCGGTAGTATTAGTTTTTAGTGCTAAAGATGCAGGCAGACTAAAACGTGGAGGTTTCCTAAGAGATTATGAATCGGGTGCTGAAATGGTGCCTAGTGACCAAGGAGCATATATCCTTGAAGTAGGAATACAAGAAGGCGGTATGAGTGCTACTGATTTTAGAACAGTAATGAAAAATGACAGTTTAGACGACAATCAAAAGATGATGAAGTTTAGAGAATTCTTTGGCACTATTAATGCTGATGTATTTGATTTTGTAAAGGGTAAGCTAAATGGCAGTGCTAGCTGATAACAGAGCCAAATTGGTAATTAAACCTGGAGCTAGATCCACTTACTTTGGCACGGGCGGACCAGCAGATGCACTATCAACACATGGCGGTATATTGTTTCCTTATCAGCCTGATATCACTTACCAACAAAGTGTTGCATATAGTCCTTATGATATGGTACATACAAATTATACATTTAGTTCTTATAGAAACACACCTAGCCCTAGCATTCAGCTGAATGCACAGTTTGCTAGTGTTACAGAAGAAGAAGGCGCTTATACGTTGGGTGTAATACATTTTCTTAGAATGGTTACAAAAATGTTTTTTGGTAAAAATCAAACACGTCCGGCAGCAGGTACACCACCTCCAGTGTTGGAATTTAGTGCATTTGGAAGCGAACAGTTTAATAATGTTCCTGTTATTGTTAGTACATTCTCTGTTAACTTTGACAGTAACGTAGACCTTAAATTGTTTAAAGGTGGACAACAATTACCTGTGATGCAAAATATCTTTGTTGATCTGATGGTTCAACAAAATCCTGACAGACAAAAGAATAAATTCACAACTAGCAACTTTATTAATGGGTCTGCATACAAGCAAGGGTTTATTTAATGGCAGTGTCATATAGCAATACCAGTAACTATTCAGCTACAGGACTTAATAGAAGAAACTTAGAATTATACAATCCTAAGATTACCACTGATACATTAGTTGAAGAAACTTTAACTTTGGTTATACAAAGCAAATTTAATAGAAGACCTGACTTACTAGCATTTGAATTATATGGCAGTGCAAGACTATGGTGGGTGTTTACACATTACAATAGGGAAGTACTTAAAGACCCTATATTTGATTTTAAGGCGGGCATAAAGATAGTAGTTCCAAAGACCTATCGAGTAACGGGGACTAACTAATGGTCAAACAAAATATCTATCAAGACAATGTTCTAAACAAGTACGACAATTATACATACAATTGGACCATGTATATGTTGCATCCTAATAATGCACACAAGTTTGAAGAAAATATTGCAGCTAACAACGTTAAGATTATTGCACAAAGTGGTGTAGAGTCTGAAATTAACATACAAAGTGTACAACAAAGTCTGGTAGTGGCATTTAAAGCAAATCAAGATAGAAGCAGTATGGCAAACATGTTTGGCATACAGTTAGTTGAACCGGGAGGTGCAACACTGTTTACTAGAATTTTAGAAGCAGCTGGGCAATTAGAAATAGAGAATCATTTAGCAGCATGTTATTTGATGGAACTTAAATTTTATGGATATGATCAGAATGGTACTCCAACAATCGTTCAAGATGCTGGACCATATTATTATATGTGTACTATGGTTAGTTTGAATTTTAATTATGCTGATGGAGCAACCAATTATGCTGCAGATCTAATGGAAACACACCAAGACGCATATAAAACTCAATACCTACACCTGCATAAGAAAACAGACGATATAACAGCCAGTAACTTTGGAGAGTTTTTAGAAAAATTAGAGAAAACAGTTAATAAACAAGAAATAGATAGTACTATTGCTAGTCCGAGCAAATATATACCAAACACTTATAAACTACAAGTAGAAGATAGCACACAAGATTGGAAAAGTTTGGTATTTGGAGATTCAGCAACTTCGGGTGATCAATCTAAGAACAGCGTTAGTGTAACAGGCAACGGAACATTAACTTTTAGCTTTGATAAAGGTTCTAGTGTCAGTGATGCAATGGTTGTAGCACTACTACACACTGTACACTTTAGAAAATTACCCACAGCAGAAGGTGGATTTCACAAAGAAGACGGCAACGATGCAGTAGCACTACCTAAAACATTTAAAGAATTAAGCCAGTGGTTTATTTTTAATAACGAAGTACGGTATGGAGAATATGATTATCTTCAAAAAGCATATGCTAGAAAGATTACATATGGTTTACATAAATTTGTAGTCCCAGAACTAATACATGATGCTCCTAGCTTCCTAACACAACTTAGAAGTTCAAGCGATCAAAAAACAAGACTTAGTAACATTGTACAAAATGGGCTACTTAGAAAACGTTTTGATTATACACATACTGGAGTGAATACAGAAGTCTTAAATCTAGATATTTCCTTAAACAATACCTACTATCAATTACAAGCAATAAACACTGGACTTATCAGTGCTAGAGGAAGAGAGACAATAAGCGGTCTTCCCGGGCACAACGACAACCGAGCACTTACTCAAGCTACAGCTCAAGAAATTACGAATAAAATACGAGCTAAAAATCAAAAGTCAGCAAGTATTACGAAACAAATATCGTCAATAAAAGGTGGTGCAGGAAATCCTGATTTTGAAAGACGACAAGGTGGTAGTGGAAAAATTGTACAACTGGCTGAGGAACAAAAACAAATTGCAGAAGAAATCAAAAAACTTAAAACCGAAGCAGAAGCTGCAAATGCTTTAGCAAGACAAGCAATTAAAGATTTAGCACAAAACGAAACACGACAGATTGCACCAGTTACTGATAGATATATAACACAAAGTGAATTAATTGGTAGTAATAAACGAGCGAATCAGACTAATGATTTGCCTGTTTCTTTTATGCCTTTACCTATTAATTCGAAAGCAAATGCTGGCCCAGATACAGGAGATAATGCAGCAGCTACAATGTTAGGGGCAGTTGAATTAAATTTAAACACAATGGGCGATCTAGTACAGCAACAAATACAAGTGCGTGGTGATCCTTATTGGTTAGGAAAACCTAAAGGATCTCATGCTGTATTACAAAAAACAAATAATGAAACAGGTAGAGCAGGCGCAAACTATCAAACAGGCGGATGTAGTTATTTTCTAAACGTAAACTTTGCAACATATCCAGAGCAACAAACAGGACTTATGAACATACCAGAAGCTAATTTTGGCATAGTTGGACTATATAGAGTTTTTAGAGTTGATGCAAACTATCAAGACGGACAATTTACAATGACGCTAGATGCATATAGAGATATGAATACTAATATTGGATTAGTATGGGACGAAGTTACAAGCGGAGAAATTAATGTTGACAGTATAAGAACAGAAGAATCTTTTAAAACGCAACAACCTGATGATATTGATGATGCATTTGATCCTCCAGTAACACAACCCGGAGACGATTTAGGAACATTAATAGATGGCGATACTCTTGGATCAGTAACTGAAGCTCAAAGTTCAGCAACTACTAGAGTACAGCCTATTGCATCTGATCTAAAAGCTATACTACAGCAAGCTGCTACAGCAAGCGGATTAGATGTATCAGTTTACAGTGGCGGACAACCTGATATTTCGACTGGAGGGCGTAGAACAGGCAGTACACGACATGACAACGGACATGCGGCAGATGTTAGATTAAGAGATTCAAGTGGTAGAAATTTAAGTCTAGATAATCCAGCAGATGTTCCGCTAATACAAAACTTTTTAGCTGAAGCTAAACGTGCAGGTGCAACTGGTATAGGTGCTGGTAACGGCTATATGGGCAACAATGGATTTCATATAGACAATGCAGCGAAGTACGGACAAGCTAACCCTAATGCTACATATTGGGGAGGTTTAGAAGATAATGGCACATTTAGAGCTAAAAATGCCCCACAGTGGCTTAGAACGATTATGACAGGATAACAGTATGAGATATTTAGGTAAAAATTTGACCAGCGGTGGCGTACCTAATATGTACGACAAAACAAAAAATATTGGAGGTATAAAAACCCGAACAGGTTTATTTTTAGGTACAGTAGTAGATATAGTAGATGACAGATATGAAGGCTATATGTGGGTACAAATATTTGGAGATGAATATTTAGGATCTAAAGATAGTATCGACGAGAAACACAAATACACAAGAGTTAGACGTTCTAGTCCATACGGCGGTCACTATCAATTTGAAGATCACACTAGATCATATGGTATGAGTACTCATCCTCCTGCACCAGGCACAGAAGTTTTAGTAGCATTTGTACACAATAGTGATGTTGGTATATGTTTGGGTGCGTTACCTGCAACCGGAATGAATGGAGCTATCCCAACTGCTCCTGCATGTTTCCTTGACAGTGAAGCAGACGTAGTTGGTCCTACGTTTGATGCTCCTCCCACAAAAGATGCTGGTAAAAATACTAGACCTAGAAATCCAGAACTTGAATATGTTACAAAACAAGGTTTGGCAATTGACAGTATTAGAGGACTGAGTAGTAGTAGTCAACGAAGAGAATCACCCAGTAATGTTTTTGGGTTTAATACACCAGGCGGACATCAACTTACTATGGATGATGGCACACGAGCTAATGATGACGAGTGTCTGGCTCCGGATAAAAATAGAAAACCGGGATTGAGTAGACTTGCTAGGTTTCGCAGTGCAGGTGGAGCACAAATATTAATGCATGATGGTGCTGGTATTGTTTATATCACTAATCAAGATGGCAGCAACTGGATTCAATTTGGCGCTGATGGAAAAATAGATATCTATAGTCAAAGCGATATTAGTATGCATACTGAAACAAATTTTAATCTGCACGTTGGTGGAAATTTTAATTTAGATGCAGATAGTATTAACATGAAAGCAAGAGGCACAGATGGTATAACATTAGAATCTGCAACAGGTGAATTTAACTTACATGCTAACAAAGATATAAAATTAACTACAGATCTTAACGGACACATTAAATGTAGCGGTAATATGAGAACAACAGCTAAATTAATTGATATGAACGGTCCAGAAGCAACTGCTGCAACAAAGACTGTACAAAATAATAGAACAGAAAACACCACTGTTAAACAAAGTATAACTGACAGAGTACCCGAAGCTCAGCCTTGGGGAGGACATACAGAAGAACAAGAAATACTTCCTCAGGTTGCTAGTTCTAATGGAGAGCAAACTGCAATAGACATCGATTTAAGTAATGTTGTTAATAAGTCTAAACAGCCTGCTGTGGATATAAAATCAAATAAGTCAGCAATTGGTTCAACTGGTACAAGTAATCCGACTACTAAGCCTAGTAGAGGTCCGCAATGATAACAATAGAAAGACAATTTCAAACTGTATGGAGTGACTATGTTGTAAAAGATGAAACAGCATACAAAACAGAGATAGATTTGTCTTTGCTTACAGCTAGTTCGAAAGCAAAAGATGTTGCTCTAGACTTTTTTGATGAGTATAGTGGCTTTGACGGAACTGCATATGGAGAAGGCACATATGCAACAGGACTTACTGAACAACAAGCATATGATAACTGGCTAGTTACGTTTAACAAACAACAATTTATTGTTAAAAAACAATTACAGCAAAATCCAAAATTGCCCAATGCATATCCGCAAAGTGTATTTGACGGATTAGTATTGTTAAACTGGGCAACAGGAAAAGTTTTCACTGTCACTGCTATAGAAGGAATATATGATTTACTTGATGGATTAAGGTTAAAAGACTTTGATACAGTAGCTAGTATATTAATGAGAAGTAACAAGAACAAGAGTTTATGCATAAAGTGTGCTACAATTTTAAGGTTAGCTGATTACGGAAAGCCAAAGACTAGGTTATGGCAACGCACAAATGGTATACACAAGATGCGTGATAAAAATGAAAAAGATGTATTAGATACAAATTTGCTAAAACGAGCAAGATTTTCGTACTTTGCAGAAACCGGAAACTTTTTACCTTTTAGTCCGGAAAGTGCTAATAGAAATGTAGTCAGAGAGTATGAGAAACAGGTAGTTGTAAAAAACTATACGTTTGATGGCACTGTTACTACATTTACTTTAGAAAAATCTCCTAGTATGGAACCAGCTGAAAAGTTAGAAGTTACCATAAATGGACTTGTTCAACAGCATTTATTTGACTTCACTGTGATTGGAAATCAACTATCGATACTTAAAACAATGAATACTGGTGATATCATTGCAACTACCATTAAAATATAAACTCAGCAGTTAATTCTACCATAAATACTTGTATGGTAACGTATATAGGATATAGCACAGTAGGATCAACATACGGTAGTAAAACACTGACCGATATTGATATTGCTCGTCGAGACCTACTGAATCATTTTTACACTCGCAGGGGCGAACGTGTACAAAACCCTACATTTGGAAGTATACTTCCGGATTTAGTATTTGAACCTCTTGATGCACAAACAGAAAGATTGGCAAATGATGATGTAGATGCAATAGTAAACAATGATCCACGATGGAAACCATTGGAAACACTATTATCAAAACCTGATGAACACTCGTTGACCATCAAGGTTAGACTCGAATATATCGATACAGGAACAGCTGAAGAACTGTTTCTAAACTTTACAGGTGAAGAATAATGGCACAAGGCGCAAGACAGAGTAGTTTATTTGCCGCAGAAGACTTTAGTGTAGCATACGAAAGTTTTAGCGAAGCGAATTTTCAAGCATATGATTTTGAAACCATTCGTAATACGATGGTCGATTATATTAGCACAAACTATCCAGAGAACTTTAACGACTATATTAACAGTAGTGAATTTATAGCAATAGTTGAACTTATAGCTTTCTTAGGGCATAACTTAGCTTTTAGAGCTGATTTAGCTAGTAGAGAAAACTACTTGAGTACAGCAGAACGTAGAGAAAGCGCCTTGCGTATTGCTGAATTTTTAGGATACAAACCTACTAGAAATGTTGTGGCTAGCGGATATTTAAAAATTGATAGTGTAAAAACCGACGAAGAAGTGTTTGATTCTAGTGGTAACAGTTTAGCAAATGCTACTATACAATTTGAAGACGTAACTGATACTAACAGCTATCAAAATTTTATAAATGTTATGAACAGTATATTTCAATCTAGTAGCCAGTTTGGTTCTCCGTTTAGCAGTGCTACTCTTGGCGGAGTTAAAAACGAAATATATAGAACCAACAGTGTAACCAATACAGCTGAAAGAAACTTTTCAAATTTAATTAATAATTCAAGTTCTAGTTTTAGTTTTTACAATCCAGAAATTAATGGCACATTACAAACTATAAATGAAGCGGCACCTGATCCTTATAAAGTAATTGACTTTTTGTATAAAGATGACAATAGTGGATTTGGTAGTGCTAACACTGGATTCTTTGTAGGTTTTAAGCAAGGTACACTAGCACACAAAGATTTTAGAATTGATCAAGGTTTGCCTAACATAGTCTTAGATATTGATGCAGATAATGTTGCCAATGGCAATGTATGGGTACAAACTATTGACGAGATAGGACAAATACAAAAAAATTGGACACAAGTTGATACACTATTTGGCAATGGTACAATATTTAATGCAAAGAGTAATAATATAAGAGATATTTTTAGTATTGCTAGTAGACAAGATGATCAGATTAGTGTTGTATTTGCCGACGGAAATTTTGGAAATATTCCACGTGGTATTATTAGAGTTTGGTATAGAACAGGACTTAATCAAACATATAGTTTAACACCCGATGCTTTTAATAATACAAGTTTTACAATGAGTTACTTGGGTGCAAATGGAAACACATACAACGCAATTTTTAATGCAAGTTTAAAAACAAATGTTACAAATGCAAGTATTAGAGAAAGTGTTGCTAGTATTAAAGCAAACGCTCCTAGATTCTTTGCAACACAAGATAGAATGATCACAGCAGAAGATTACAGCATTTTTCCTGTAACAGTCAGTGAAAACATTAGAAAAATTAAAAGTATCAACAGAGTACACAGTGGACACAGTAGATTCCGTGACATATACGATCCGACAGCAACTTACGCAGATGCAATACAATATACAGATGACGCTTACTTGTATGAAGATAATATTACAAGTAAAAGTGTAGTTAGTTTACCTAATAATCTAACAGGTGATGCAATTTATAACAAGTATATTAAACCATTACTTGCTAATCCTGAAGTGAGTAACTTTTACTATAATAGACATGGATACAGTTCAACTACACACAATGCAAACACAGATTTCTCAGATACTACAAGTGGTATAACATATTTAGGCACAGCTGATACTAACGCATTTCGTTGGAATCAAATAACAAAAGGTAGTAACGGATGTAGTGGTTACTTTACATTAAATTCAAATGTACAGAGAGTTGGAGATACGTCTGCTAATACTTTAGCAAAAGCAAACCTAAACGGATTAGTAGAATTTATTAGTAGTCCTTATAAAGAAGGATACATCAGTTTAGCAACAGTAACAGCCGGCGGTAGTGGATATACTAGTACACCATCAGTAACTATTACTGGTAAAGGAACAGGTGCAACCGCAACTGCAACAGTAGCAAATGGTGCAGTTACTAGTGTTTCAATCACTAATAGTGGTAGCGGATATGATCAAGCTACGAATATTACAGTATCTGGCGGTGGCGGCACAGGAGCAACAGTAAAGCCTACGATTATTGATGCAGATATACAGTGGGTTAAAGTTGATAGGCTTTATAAAGGTGGACTAGGTGACGATAATAGTGCAGGAACTCCAACTGGCATTGATAATACTGGCAAAGGAGCAGTAGTACTGAATGGTATTATTCCTAGTGGTGCTAGAATTAAACGAATTGTCCCTAGATTAAGCACAGATTTAACACGCACAACTAAACAAAATGTTATTAATAAAATTAACAATAGAAATAGTTTTGCATTAAGATATAGTGCTCAGAATCAGCAGTGGATAATTATTGATAGTTCAAACTTACCAGCTAGTAGTGCTGAATTAAACGATCCAAGCAAATGGAATAGACAATTTGAAGGTGATGGGTCTAGCACAGGTATTGACAATAGCTGGGTAATGCGTTTTAATTACAGTGCAGTAGAATGGGAGATGCTGGTTAGAAAAACACGTCTTGTTTTAGGTAGTCCTCAGAAACTGAAGTTTACAAACTTAAACTTCAATAATAGTTTTAGTAGTGAAACACATAAACCACTAAGGGATAATATTAAGATATTAAAAATTAATCCTACAAGTAAAACAGATCCAACACCAATGGGAACGGACTATAAGTTTAATGCATTTGGAACATTTACATATCAAGACGGATATACTGATCCTCATAATATTAGAGTTAGTTTAGCTGACCCAGACAATGATGGATATCCAAACGATCCAGAAGCATTTAATAAAATACTTGCAGGTCAAACTGTAAACTTAGGAACAACTACTGTTGATGGTTTTGATTATACTGTAGTAGATAATTCTAGTGGAACAACACAAGTAAATGGAGTTAGTGATCTACATATGCAGTATAATAGAATAGCTGATATCAATCAAGTTATAGATCCAAGTACCACAAATATTATTGACACTTATGTATTGTTAAACAGTTACGATAGTGAATTTAGAGCTTGGGCACTTTATGATGGAAGAATTGAAACAAGACCTAATCAGCCTACTATAAGTGAACTTACAGACTTGTTTGTTAAGTTAAACAATAAGAAAAGTATCAGTGATCAAGTTATATACAGACCTGTAAAATATAAAATACTATTTGGAGATTTGGCAAGTAGTGAACTACAAGCTAAATTTTTTGTTACTAAAACTGTAAACAGTACACTAAGCGATACAGAAATTAAACAAAGAGTTATTAATCTAATCAGCAGTTATTTTAATATTGATAACTGGGATTTTGGCGAAGAATTTTACTTTACTGAAATGTCAGCATTTATACATAATAATATGATTGGCGAGATAAGTCAAATAACAATTAGTCCAGCAGGCGGACAAACAAATACTACTGAATTATTTGAGATAACTAGTGATAGTGACGAACTATTCTTACCAGTACTATCTAGCAATAATATTATTGTTAATAACACATCATCTGGTAATAGTACAACAATTTCACAAAACACTGGTATTAATATAGGTGTAAGTAGTGGTGTTAGTAGTAGTGGTAGTAGCGGTAGTAGCGGAGGAGGCTATTAATGAGTGAACGTCAACCAAAACCAATAGTAGCACCACTAGTTACCAAACCTGGTGAATCACTTGAGAATACAGGTTCAAAAGAAATAACAACATTACTTCCTAGTATTTTACAAACACAGGTCAATAAACAGTTTTTAGATAGCACACTTGAACAAGTGATGTCAACCGGCAGTTTAGAACCTGTTAAAAGTTATATAGGTTCGCAGGAAGTATCTGAAGATATAACAGACAACTATGTGTTAGATGGTAGAAGCAACGATCCTTATCAGTTTAGTCCAGGAATAATTAATAGAACTGATGATAGATCTATTATTGGAGCATTGCCATATGATGATCTTATAAAAACCCTCAAGTATAACGAAAGTGATACCAATAACCATAACAGATTGTTAAATGAATTTGGATATACAATGGACATGCCTATTAACTATGATATGTTTATAAACCATCACAAGTATTACTGGGTTCTAGACGTACTACCACCAAGTCCTTTACAGTATACAAGTCTTTTTGATATTGACACTATTATAGGGCAGATACAGTATACCACGCCAACACAAAAGAATGGAAGAGCATTAACGTTTGAAAATGGCATGCGTGTTAAATTTGCACCACACACTGTTGATAGATTCACACAAACTGTTGTTGGTAATACAACATTTACTGCTACAGTTAACGGCGGACATGAATTTATTTTTAAAAATAATCAACCTGTACTTACAGGTGATTATACTTTTGTACAAGCAACTGGTGTATTAACAATGAACACTGCACCAGCAGTGAATGACGAAATAGAAATACACACAAATTATGCAGGTAGTGTAGGAAATGCATACTTCAATGACGCAATTTATATTGTAGATGGAGTTGGATCTAACACTGGTATCAAGTTAACTGAACAATTTAAACCAGGTCAATATGAAGGTAAGCAAGGAAAACGAGTATGGCTTAACGTGGCAACTTACAGTAGTCAAGAGCCTGCAGAGTTTGATAGCGATAAGTTTGCATTTGATTTTAAACCCTATGACCTCAGAGAACATAGAATGACTACCAGAGATTATCTAGTAGAAGAAAGATTTAGCACAGACCAAAGTGCATGGTCACGTTCAAATCTTTGGGTACACGAACAAACTATTGCTAATAGTTTGATATATGACGGCTATGAAAATGTTGGAGATGATCTTTATGCATTAGACAAATACAGAGCAGTCAGACCAATTATTGAATATAAAGCAAACATTGAGAAATATAATTTTGGTTCAAAACATATTACAAGTGTAGATCATGCATTAGAATCTAGTGATGATCCAGCATCTACTATTGTAGGCAAAACAAGTTACAGTGTTACTATTAGTGGAATTACACAAAATTGGAATACTTTGCTAGGTGCAACAAGAGGTGACAGAGTAAAAATAGATTCTGGTGTTAGTACAAATATTGTTACTACCTATTGGGAGTGTGTACAGAATCATGGAGATCCTAGAAATCCGTTGGATGCATCTAATAGAGATACATGGCAACAGATTACTCCAGTAGAATTAGAAGATGGCGACACAATTATTTTCTTTAGAAGTTCTAATAATGATTATAACAACAAAATATTTGAAGTAAGTGGAGTAGGAACTAGTATTGTACTTACTGTAAAATATAATAGTGACGGATCAAGCGGAGCAACTGCTTTAAATGATAACGACAAAATTGTTATCCTAAACGGTTTTAACACCTATGAGTTTAGCGGTCCCGGCAGTGACGGACAAGGAAACTTTGAAGCTCCACTAAGTGGCGCAGAATTATATTGGACTAATAATACATGGGAATATGGTCAACAAAAACCACACAGAAGTGCAGGAATATTACAACAGCTATATGACCTAGAACTTGTAAAATTACAAGATACCACTACCTATCCTGTTAGCACATTTAACGGAGGTCATATCTTTAACTTTGCTTATAAAGAAGGTAATGTATATGATGAAGCATTGGGATTTAATCCGGAGTATGTTGACTATGGAAATAATCCAGGATTAAACTTTTGTGTTGACTTGTATCATAAGAGATTCAATTATACTTTCCAAAGTACAGACTTTCAAAAAAATGTAGCTAGAGAAATTGAAGGATACTATTATTATAAATTTGTTGATACAGGAAGATACCATAACGGTTGGACACTTACCAAAGGACAACCAACACAAAGAATTATACAACATACTGTTACGGACGCAACTGTTCCTATTAAATTCAATGTAGGACACAATAACTTTGACACTGATAGACTGTATGATTTTTCTAAAGAACACAATAATCTTTTAGTAGTACACAGTCAGCCTACAACTTCAGTTAATAACAGTAGATCGCACCGTTTAGGTGGCAAACTACCTAACTTATTTTTAAATACTGGTACCACTTATACTATTAGAACTCGATTCCCTCAGGCTGAAATTGAGTTTGTTGATATTGATGGTACTGCATTAAGCAGTGGAATTACTAGAAGTGCGGGTAGCAATGACGTATTTACATTAACAATAGCAACACCAACTATTACTAGTTTTAAATATAGACTAGCGGCAGATCCAACAAATTTTGGTGTTGTATTTTTAAAAACTGCTACAAAAGATGAAAATATTCGTATTACTAAAAATGGAAAAGAAATAACAAACTACACACTATCCGGAAACATAGTAACGGTTAGTAGTGGTTTACGGAAAGATGACATTTACAAATTAGAATGCTTTACTGATGCAAGATATAGTGATGATGTTGAAGGATATCAAAAAGTTGCAGACACACATCTAGAGAATCCACAGAATTTAACTTTTGGTAAAGTTAGTTTTGGAGATTTACTTGGTCATATGAGATCACAGATGATATCAAATCCTTTATTTGAAAATGATTGGTTTGGAACAAACAACTGGAGAAATATTGTACATGATCACACACACGGTGGTATAATAAAGCAACAGGTTTTTTCTACAGAACTAATAAGTCAACTGTTTACAGAAAATGATACTGATATTGTTAGTAGTTTACAATATAGTAGCAATTCATACAAAGAGTTTAAGAAACTATTCAGACATAAAATTAAACAGTTACATGAATCAACAGATATATCAGAGCCTGTATATAAACTAGTAGACAAAACATTAGAAGCAATAAATTTAGGTAAAAATAAAGATAGTATTTTTGCAAGAAGTCAAGTAGCAATGTATAGAGACTATGAAAGTAAAAATTACAGTTGGGTATTGAATCAATCACCTGTTTTTGATTTGCCTTTTGCAGTAAACAAATATAATGATACACAGAACCATATACAGGTTTGGATACAGATACCTGATGCTGCTGGTGCCCACACATGGAGAGCATTAGTTAAAGATATTGAGTATACACTTAGTGATTATCAAGTTACTATTACACTGAGTGGAATTACATTTCCTGGTAGTGGCAAAAACAATATACATGTTAGATGGTATGCAAAAGATAGTGTTAGCTTTGTTCCTCCGAGTGCTTCAAAAGTAGGATTGATACAACCTTACACACCTGAACTGAGGAGTGATTACAGTAAAGATAGTACAGGTACAGCAACTGATAGTGTAATTATTGGACACGATGGTAGTATCCATGTACGCAACGGAACAGAACTTTATGACAGACAAGTAGCAGGGTTTGATCCAGTTGATGCTGGACTATGGGACTTAGAATTAAGAATGTTTAACAATCTAAGTGATGGCTTAGAATCTATTTCAGATTCTAAAAGATACTGGCCAAATGCTAATAGACCAACACCTTATAGCTGGACAGAATTTCACAGTGCTATGAAAAGCGAATTTAATAAATGGAAAGTAGCTAACAAGATTGTTAATTTAACTAGCGACAGTTATTACAATGGTGCTGATAAGTTTACCTGGAATTACAGTAGTGTTACTCCTAACATAGGTGGATGGAGAGGATTATATAGATACTTCTTTAATACTGACAAGCCACATATTACTCCTTGGGAGATGCTAGGGTATAACAAAAAACCAAGCTGGTGGGACGCAAACTATAGCTGGACAGATGCGAGTAAACGTACAGCATTAATTACTGCACTAAAATATGGGTTGACAAGTGATCCTTCTTCAGCAAACGCATTTTATAGTCTAAGTTTGCATAATTTATCATATGATTGGGCAAACAATACTCTAGTAGATAACACAGGTGTACTAAATGATCCTGTTGCTGCAGGAGTTGTAACTAGTCCAACATTAGTAGAAAGACAAAAAGACTTTGTATATGGAGACTGGGGTCCGATTGAAGAACAGTGGCGCAGAACTAGTGAATTTAAATTTGCTCAGATGATTGCTTTGACCAGAGTCAGACCATTGATTGCAAGTAATCTTTACTTTAAAACAGGAAAGAGAACAACCAAAAGTAAAATTGGTTATGAAATTCCACAAGTAATTAATACTGATAGCAAAAAATTAACAAGCTGGAAAGATATTGAGATTACTGATAGTAAAATAATTGGAAGCATCATCGAGTCTGTCAGAATTAAAAATGCTGGTAGTGGATATACTAGTGCTCCAACTGTAACAATATATGATAACTTTGGAATAAACGGAAAAGCTCAGGTACAAATAAGTAATGGTTCGATAATTAGTGCAAAAGTACTAGACCCAGGCGAGCGTTATTATAATAGACCTACAATAGTATTGAGTAGCGGCGATGCTATACTCGAAGCTCAACTAGCTGATAATGCAAGACATTATTTTAATGGATTGAGTAACTGTATTATTGAATATGCTAAGTTTAACGGCAATGATGCTGATACAATTCTAAACAGATTTAAAAATATGACATTCAGTCCTATTGTTAAAGCAGGCGGGTTTGTAAACAACAATCAAAACTTTATATTAGAAAGCAGTCAAGATAAAGGCAGAGTATTTGTACCAGAAGAAAACTTTACCACTATACTGTTTAACAACAAGCCAGATACTGAATTCTTTTTTGGTGGTATTATAGTAACTAAATCTGCTAACGGTTATACAATTAACGGTTATGATAATAGCTTGGGATACTTTAGATATAACGCACCAGCAACTAACGGACCTAGTGCTAAAGTAACATTCAGTGGAACACTACAAGTAGATGTTAGAAGATACACAGACTTTGAAACTGCTATTAGTCAATTGGACTATAACACAGAACTAAAAACAATACAAGAAGTTTATGACTTTATTAGTGGTTACGGAAACTATCTTAATGGATTAGGATTTACACAGTCTTGGACCAGTGCATCAAGTAACTTTGGCAACTGGGCAACTGGATCAGCTACACAGTTTCCACTATATTTGATTCCAGATTCTACTACAGTTGTAGTTAAAGATGACAATGAAGGATACTTTGATAATTTAAACACAAGATACGACGGTGTTTATAATATACTTGATAACTTAGGCAAGCAAATTAGTGCAACAGATATTGCAATTAATAGAACGTCAATGTCAACATATGAAGACACAATATTTGAAGTTAAAGATTCAACTAAAACTAATCTATACGGACTTAGATTATATAAATCACAAATTGAACATATATTTGTATTTGATAATGTTACAAACTTTGATGATACAATTAGTTCTTCGGAGATTGGGCAAGTACATAAGCGTATACAATGGAGAGGCAGTAGAACTAAAGACTGGAATGGTAAATTATACAGTCCTGGATATATTGTTAACGGTAATTCTATACTTCCAAACTTTGATACTACAGCTAAAGAAGTAGATCAATACTTAGGTAGAACAAACACATTAAGCAATAAACAAATAAGTGATGTTGCTAGATTTAACAGTGGATATAATAAACCAAATTGGGCCAACACACTAGATTTAGATGAAGACAGTGTGTACGAGTTTGTTAAAGGAACATACAAATATAAAGGTACTCGTTATGCACTTGATGCATTTATGAGAAACACTGGACTGTTTGATGGAGATGCAACAGCTGACTTACATGAGATGTGGGCAGTTAGAATGGCTGATTTCGGAGATACTGCTAAAAGAAAATTAACTGAGTTTCAAATAACACCTCAACTATTAGTAACAGATCCGCAACCAATTAGATTTACAAATGCACCAAAAATTGATGTACTCAGTGATATTGTAATTGATATCGATGATACTAGTCCGCTAAACGTTTACAATCCAGATTCTGAACAGTTTACAACTAGAGAAGTAAAAACATATGACGACCAAAATCAAAACAGTATGTTTGCAAAAGATTTTATAAACGCTGGTTTACCATTGTTGACTGAAACTGACTACAGAACATTAAACAAAGAAGACTTTACATTATTTCCAACAGAAACAAAAGATGTGTACGACTTTAGTGGTAAATGGAAGTTGTATGATCAGTGGGACAGTAAGACTAGTTATAAACAAGGAGATAAAGTAATTTATAAAGGTCGAGTTTGGGATATGGCAGATCCAGATGGAGCAAGTGGGCTAGCAACAGCAAGAAACCCAATAGAAATTCACGGCACAGTTACACTACCTGTTATCCCAACAGCCGGGCAAACATTGATAATAGACGGCAATACTATTAGTTTAATAAAGAGTGCAGTTAGCGAAACACTAAATGTTATTACAGTAAACGGTACTGGTGATATAAACACTAGTGATGTTGTGCCACATGATAGTACATTAACATTAGGACAATCAGCAACATTAGCTTCAACTATTACTTTTAGTAATGTTGTTATCGTAACAACGTTCAATGACATTGTAAAAACAGGTAATGTTATTAATCCAATTATTCAAGGCTCAGCGACAGCAGCATTAACGATTGACGGAAATACTGTTAACTTTAACGACCTTCTGACCACAACTAATCCAATTACAGCTCAAGTAGCATTTGAGAACACATTTAACAGTAGTAGCTGGGTACAAAATCAAGGTAGTATTGCATCAATAGCATCACAAAGAATTAACAGGATTGAACAATTAAGAGTGGCGTATATCGCAGCTAATACTTCTACAGCATGGACGCAATGGATACAAACTTATTTTGGAAACAATGCAGGACTTAATATTGATCATCTTAAGGCACTTATAGCTTTAGGTGGTAGTACACTTACAGCCGCACAGTTCATGCTAGACCAAGACTGCATTTTAATAAACAACTTACTGGGGACAAATTTTATTGGACAAAATGTTGGTGATGGCACAGAAACAATTAGTTCTGCTCAGCTAACAACTTGCCGAGGAAGACTAAATCTAGGCACATATACAGATGATATTGCGACACATTTAAAAAATGCTGCAAATGCTACAATAGTATTTGACGTTGATACACAAGTTGCATCAGAGTCAACAACTGGTTTTAAAATATATTCGTTAGCTGATATTATAACCAAAATTACTTCGGCAGGCATTGCCAATATAACCGCAGGACAAAGTGTAAACAGTCAACTAACAATTACTAAAACTACAAATGATAGTTCAACTAGCTTTTCATTATCTATTAGTGCTGCAACAATGAATGCTACTGTAGGATTTAACACTGCAACTGAAACAATATCAGCTACTAGTTCTGATGTAGAATTAAAACCTAATCTAAACCAACAGCAAGTGATTGATCAAATTAACCAAGCAGGAATAACAGGTATTACAGCTAGTGCATTAGGGAACTTAATTAGATTACAAAGTAATAATAGTAATCTTTATGTTGGTCCCGGCACTGCTAACAGTGTTATAGGAATAAACAGTGGTATAACACCAGCTAGTACAACTACCACAACAACTAGTGCAACACTTGGTATTACTGATATCTTAGAAAGCATTAACATAGCAACAATTAGCGGTGTGACTGCTACAAATAGTCAAAACAAAGTACACATTTCAAGTACAAACTCAACACTGGTAATTGGAGCTGGTACTGCAAATACAACAATAGGTTTAACAGCACAAACTTATAGTGCTACAGAAGGCCCAGTAAGTAATGTGTTTAATGCTATTGTTGGCAGTGATGGGAATCAAATTTTTGTTGAAATGAATAATGATCCTAACTTGTTTAGTATTTGGGTTGCAGACAATAGTGAATTTGGTAACTATAATCTGGGACATGAGATTTATCAAACAATGGATTTTGGTATGTACACTAATAAAGTATGTACTGGTATTGTAAGTAGTGATGAAGCACAGATTGATATTGTTAGACAAACTGGAAATGTACAAGCACATAACTTAGAAGTTGGAGACTATGTATTCATTAACGGTAGTAATTCAATTCCTAGCATTGATGGAATACATCAGGTTTCAAGAGTAGATACAAATAACGTAGCAAGATTTTATATTGATGAATACATTGAAACTGATGGCGATGCCGGTAACATTTATCCATTGAGAAAAATGAGATTTAACACATATACTGCTATGGAAGCAGACAGACAAACAAAAGTAAACGGAGTTTACAAATATAATTTTGCAAGTGTTAGGCAAGATAATGCACTTAATCCAATTTATACATTCGTAGACAATGACGGCGATGCAAGTAATCCTAGCAGTCAAGTTTATAAATGGGTAGGCACATGGGACGATATAAACGGCAATGTTGGCTCTTGGCAAATAGTTCGTAGTGGCAATAAGCAAGCAAGAAATGATTTGGTTAAGAATGTTAAACTATATGATGCTGTTAAGCAAACAACTATTACTAGTTTAGAAACATGGGATCCGGTTAAAGGTATTATATTTGGATTTATTGATAATGAGATAGATATTCAACTAACAAACGATGTTGCAAATTATAACTATAATACACTAGACGGAGAAATAGATAATCCTGATGCATGGGATAGCAATTATATTGGAAAACGTTGGTGGGATTTAAGTCAAGCAGTTTATTTAGATTATGAACAAGGTACCATAGACTATATGCAAAACAACTGGGGTAAACTTTTTGACGGTGCAAGCATAGACATATATGAATGGACAAGATCTCCTGTGCTTCCAGAAGCATGGAGTTCTTTAGTTGATAGAGGAACAGTAGTAGACGGTAATACAGCCAGCGGCGAAGTATATTTTACTATTGTAAACGGCGAGGAAGTATATAATTGGACTGAACAGTCGTACTATAATAACCGTACAAAACAAACTGAAACGTCATATTATTTCTGGGTTAAAAACAAAACAAACTTTAGTGGTGTTAGACAGTACAATGTATTACAATTAAGTCAACTATTAACTGACCCCGGTGGATATAATTTAAGTTGGTGTGCTACAGCAGGCACAGATACATTATTGTTGTCAGGTATTAGCAATTCAGTTACACAAAATACAGTTGTACAATTAGATGTTGATAGAAGATTTAATGCTTTAGCAATGCAAGATTGGTTAATGCTTGCAGAAGCAGACTCGCAAAGTGTTATCCCTGAGTACTTGCATATTAAAGTACGTGATAGCTTGTGTGGATTTAACAAACACAGTATTACAAAATTATTTACAACATGGTCGGGTAGCACTTCATATGCAGCAGATGCAGTAGTTAAAGATGGAGATAATTACTACATCAGTAGAGTTGACAGCAATCTTAATAATCAACCTAGTACTGACAGTGATACATCACATTGGAATAGAATTTACGACTTTAAAGAAGATAATAGTACAGAAGCCAATGACATTATCATAAGAAGAGATCAGCCTGTTCCTAACTTAAAGCTACATAAATTTAATAGATACGGACATCAGATCAGACCAAGACAAAGTCTGTATAGAGAGCTAGAAGAGGCTAGACAAAACTTTGTTTATACTGTAAACTCGTTGTTAAGAGAGGTAAACGTTATAGATGAAATGAATAACTGGGAGACTGCTTTCAGTCATGAATTTGTTGAAGGTACTGTAAATTATAAAGTAAGTGATTATGTAGCTTTTAAAGATTGGCATCTAGTAGAACGAGATGATAATAATAATGTTACATTTAGATTTAACCCTAATACCGTAGCTGACGTAGTATATGAAACAAAACAAGCATATTTAGACGCTGGCGATCCAGTAGAAGGAAGTTATGTATTGGTTAAAGATACATCTAGTTTATTAGGAATAGCTCGAAGTGAAATGTATCATTTCACTGGAGGTACTGATAAGCTAGTATTCAAAGAAAGAGCAACAATAGAACTTAGTGAAGAATTATGGCTTAATCCAAAGTTTGGACACGGATATGATGCACAAGGATTTGACGTAACTCCTTTTGATAGTAGTAGTGAAATTGTTCTTAGCAAACTGTTTGATTTGATTAGAACGAAAATATTTATTGGCAAGCATCAGGTTAAGTATAATAAGTTATGGTTTAAAATGTTATTCACTGCACTATTACAAAATACAGCAGATGACTTTGCATTTAAAACAACCAACACACATCTTGCGATAAAACATCCATTACTATTGAATAAGAAAACATACAATCCATATACAATCGACCCTGTTGAAGAGTTTGTTAATAGTGTAAAACCTTTCCATACAAAATTACTAAGCAGTATGGATAGTAATACATACGGCGAAGCGACAACTACAGAGATTGAAGAGCAAAGTAGAAACATTGAAATTACTATAAAGTATGAAGATCATAGCATTAGAACTTGGGAAGGTGATACAATACTAACAGGCGGCGACTTTACTAGCACACTTGCAAATGTAGATAGTTCATTGTTTACAACACAACAAGCAGATTTAGAATACGACTATAATGGAAACGTATTCCAGCAACCTGCACTAGAAGGCTGGGGCGAAGAACTTGTACCAACAGACTATACAGAGAATATTGCAATAACAGTACAAACAAATACAAGTGGTAGTACATATGATGCAAATACTAGAGCATTTAGAATGTGCATATATCAACCCAACGATATACAGATCAGTAATGTCATTGATGACGCTCATAAAACAACACTAAGTAGCAGCGTAACAGCAACAGACACTACAATACCAGCAACAAGTACAACGTTCTTTGATAATCCAACCACAGAGCCTGGGGTTGTATATATAAATGGTGAAAGAATTGAATATGATGCAATAGACAATAATAATCTACTATATTG
>TARA_B100001057_G_scaffold337901_1_pt1 | contig 27247 bp, 40 predicted proteins | sample TARA_B100001057 | Tara Oceans TARA_B100001057 (sample SAMEA2621839) | marine metagenome | biome: marine biome (ENVO:00000447); feature: surface water layer (ENVO:00002042); material: "saline water (ENVO:00002010), including plankton (ENVO:xxxxxxxx)" | depth 5 m
TTTTCTAATCTCATTGATACTGTCATATTAGCTTGAATATAAGGATTGTAGAATTCACCTTCGGCAGTTAAACAAATTAACCCCGTATGCGGTCCTCCTAATTGACCTGCATCTTGTACTATTACTTCATTCCAAACAACATATTCATCATCACCTGGTATTTCTACTCCAGCATATTTGTTATCAGGATTTTGCCAAGTATAAGTACCTACATCTAATAGTTCTCCATCATCTGTTGCATCTGAGTCTAAACAGTACAGAGCAAAATGTTGTCTATCTAATCTTGGTTCTTCATCATCTATTTGAAGATATAGGATAAAGATTTTTCTTAGTTTATTGTCTACCCATTTTTCACCAGCAAAAGTGTTTATTACTGCATATCTTTCTCTAGGATCAAAAGACTGTCCATCTAAACTAATTTCAAAAACAGATTCTAATTCTGGTACTAAGTCTTCATCTTTAGAACATCCCATTAGGAATAGTACTGTTAATAATAATAATATCTTTTTCATTTGTTTTAGTTATTTATTAATGAATGACTCAAATGTTGGTATGTGTCTCATAGTTTTCTTATTTTCATAAACTTCACCGTTTTCCCATATCCATAATTCAGTACCACTACCTTCAGTTGCACTTGACATATAAACTGAACCCATGCCACCTTTTAATTTAACTGGGAAACATGCACCGGCAGAATCAGAACCTTCTGCTTCTACCCAACGTTTAGCATCTTCATCATCAACAAACTCACCATCTGCATACGGCATACCACCTTCTCTATAAAGTACAAAACAATCTTTTGCATTGATTGTACCTGAGTATAACCATTGATCGCCGAAGTCGTCTTCTTCTTTAGATATTTCTGTATCACCGAATGAGAAATGAGGAGCTAACTCCATTGCTTTCTCTTGAGCTTTTCTTTTATTATTGAATGCGAACATTTCCATAGTGTCACCATCCTTTTCTGCTATCCAAAATATCTTTGCCATAATTTGTAGTTTTTATTTGTTTTTATTTTAATTCCAGCTTGCAGCCCAGACAAATTCTAGACCAAACTTTTTACAGAAAGGCTCGATTAGATCTGAGATCTTAGCTTGAGCGTTTTCGTATTTAGTATATTCTTTTGAATTCAACATTCTGTCTGCAGAATCTCCGTATTCATCTGGATGTCTTAGTTCTCTTGGTTCGTCTGTCTTATAGTAAACAGCTTTATCAGCGACACTAAGTCTAGGAGATCTAAGTTCAATCCATCTACTTACTTTCCTTGCATTCTCTTTTGCAATTGCATATTGCTTTTCAACCTTAGGCTCTACTTTAGACCAAGCTGCTCTGATTTTATCTTCTTTCTTAAATTCAGCCAAGGCAGTCTTCATATCGAATGGTCTACCATATAGTCTCTCATAGTCATTAAAGATACCAACAATATCTGACATAAATTCATCGAACTGAGAGATCGACTGATATGAACCGTGAATTGTACCCATACCAAAATCTCTTACTGGCTTACCAGGATTAGATGGCTTGATTGCACCATTAAACATTGTTGCAAATGAATAGGTTGGTTGTCTTGTAGAGTTTGCAGAACCAAACTTAAAAATAGTTTGATTGTATGATTTACCACCTAGTTCAATTGTTACTGTTAGATTCTCACCATAGTTCCAAGCTGATCTGTAGACTGTAGCTTTCATCGACTTAGCGATAGCAGGTATATTCTTTCTTAAGTATTCTGCTAATTTAATACCTTTACCGAAGTTATAGCCACCTTTGTAGGCTTTCTTACCTTCCGCTGACCTCTTAGCAATCTTAATAAATTGTCTTAGTGTATAAGGCTCTCCTTGTTCGAAAAGAGGTTCTCTAGTTTCTCTATCTAATAGTGTACTCATAATTATTAAATTTCGTTCTTATTTATTACTAATGGTGCTGCTTCTTCTCCTCCAACATGTACTTCAATTACCCATTGATTACCTGCATCTATTACTACTAGATTGTTACTAGTAAATAAGTCAGCATAGTTTGCTAGAGCATAAGCTTTTACTTCTTCCATTATGATTTATTTAATCTTTTTACTAAGTCATCCATGTTAAAATAAAACGAGTAACCAGCTCCTTGATAACCGTGGTCTTGTTCTACTGTAAAACCCGCTCTGAATTTTTTAAGTTGACTATTAATAGTATTTTCAATATCTTTACCGATTGAAGCAGGATCGCCAATTGATAATTCTTTATCTAGTTCTTTACCACTAGACGCCATTGCCAAAAAACCACCCTTACCATATTGGTAGGATAGTCTATAGTTGATAGCCTCCATATTGCTAACTACTTGAAAATTCTTTTCGTTTAAAAATTCTTTGAAATCCATATTATCTAATCCATTCATTTATTATTATACCAATCAGAAAGCCTTTTAGAAATGCAAGCCATAGTAAACCATATAAACCAATGTTATATTTTTCAGCTAAACCTAATATAAGGTTAGTATGCCATTCTTTAAATTTGTTTATCATGCTTTCTTAAGATTTTTATCATGTCCACCATCTCTAACCTCTTTTGCAAGATCTTTATCAGCTTTACCCCAAGTACCTTCACCTTTTGTTAGGAATGCATTTACTCTCGCATAACCCCATTGTTGTTGGTTAGCACCTGGTCTGTGGCCTGATTTCCATGCTGCTAGACCTCTTCTCATTACCGCTCTGATAATTCCAATCGGTACGCCAGTGTCTTTAGCTTTCTTCTTAAGTGCAGTTTCAATTTTATCATCATCTAGAGGACCTCTATCTGTTGATTTTTGTTCTGTATCATCAGCTTCGTTAATTGGGTTTTCAGGAGTAACTGTCTCGTCTACGATTTCAACTGGCTCTAGGAAAGTACCAATTCTATCATCATAGTTCATTACAAACTTCTCACCAGAATCAGTAACATGTTTGTTGAATTTCTTAATCTTCTTCCAGTCTTTGTTGGTCATCTTCTGAGTCTCAACTACACCATCATCACCATCTATAACATCATAGAGGGTATTTAGATAGTCTTCTGCCTTAATTACTTTACCATACATCCAAGCATCTAGGCTTTTACCTGCTGCCATTCTATCGCGGATCATGGTTGCATAGTCAATAATTCTTTCTAGTTGTGAGAAAGCCATTTTATCTGAAGCCTCACTACCACTATAACTTGCTTCTATAATCTCTTCATCGAAATCTCCGTCATTTGCTAGTTTACCTTTAAATCTTTTTAAGGCGTCTTCAATTTTTTTAGCATCTTGTAAATCTAGAGTAACCATTTCCATGCCGGCATTATCTGCAACTTGAAGTGCTGGATAATAAGTAAATTGCTTTGGTAGCTTACCTAATTTAAGTTTAGTTCTTAAAAACTTTAGGGATTGCTCTAATCTCTCTTGAGTAAATGGAACACCTTGCATATAGAACAGTCCAGTCATGGAATCATATCCCATTGCCATTTCATTTACTTCAGACTCTTCTACCTTTTCAGGGGCCATGTCTTTATACATATTGTATAACCAATCCATAAAGTCTGGAGTATTTTGAAATACTTTTCTATAATCCTTCTTGAATTTCTTCTTGAAGTCTTCAAAGTCTTTAGAAGCATCTGCTAACAAGTGAATGTTTGACATTACACCTTCGTCTAGGTCTTCTCCGTAAATTTTATTGTAAGCTTTAGTGGCTTTAGAAGTTTTTACTTCACCTTTCTCTCTTGCCTCTTTATCGCCAGGCATTTCTTTGTAAGCATCTGGATCGTCATCGTCCATATCTGCTTGTTTCTTAATTTGCTCTTCTTTATCCTCTACCTCTTCGTCATCTAGACCTCTGTGGTATGGATCTGGTCCTGGTTTTTTCTTAGTTTCATTGATACCTGAATTAGCAGAACCAAAATGTGCCATATACTCTTCACGAGTCATGCCTAATCTTTCTGCGTGGAATTGAATGAAGTCAACGAAATTATCTTGACCATTCCAGTTTGTTGAACCGTCTACTACTCCCATGATTATCTTAGTTTTAATTTTGCTTTTTTGAAGGCATCTTTAACTTGTAGCATTAATTTATGCTCGTAACCTGGTCCTCTGAAATTACCACCTATTTCGTATGCTTCTTCTTTTAGTTCTTGTGCTAATTCTAAAGCTTTATCATAGAACTCTTGTTCAGCAATATCCATTCTGCCGTCTTCATCATCAGAGATTGTACCATCTGATTTAGCTTCTTCTAAGTTATTGAATTCTTCTAGCTTGTTAGCTTCATCTAAGTTTTCTTTTAGAGAACTAAAGAAACCATCATAGTCAGCTTCAATATCTTCGCCGTATACTTTATTCCAAATTTCAGCAATATCTTTCTTGGTAACCTTGTTCTTATATTTACCAGTTACTTCTTGATAGAAGCCTTGATATTCATCTTCCATGTCTTCGCCGTAGACGAATTCCCATGCTTTAGATAGGTCTTTAAATTTATATTTCTTTGCTTCGTTGATTTTTGTGTCGCCACATTTGCAGTCGCCTCCACATTTGCAATCATCTTCATGAAGTCTATTTTGCTCGAACTCTTCAAGCATTGGTAGTTTTTTAGCCATGATTAAATTCTATGTTTGTTAATACTATTATAGTATATATCAGTCTAAAAATAACTCTTTTAGCTTTTCTCTTTCTATAATCTCAACTAGCTTCTTGTCATAGTTTTTTGCTTCAGCATAATTCTTATCTAAATAGTTTAAATACTTCTTCTCAGTTCTTAATTTATTAAGATATGCTGCTTGGTATAAAGCATAGTCTGTAACAGACTCTTTCCAATTATCGTAGAAAGCATGGCCTAGCTGAGTACCTCTTGCTGTGGTAGCTCTTGCTCTGGCTTCTTTCATACCAAATAGGTTATTATTCTCTAAGTAGATTCTACTTTCCCAATAACCTGTTTCTAAAATTGACTGTGCTAAAATAATATGTGGATAACGGACATTTAGTCGTTTAAGTTCTTCTACTAACGCATCTCTGCTAAAGATGTCTTCTGTGGAGTCTAAGATTAGTAGTTCAGACTCAACTGCAGTATTAATGCCTTCGTGAAAGCCTTCGTTTTTTGCGCCTGTAACCATAGCGGTCAGGATTAGGTACATTGACAATATAATTAATATGGCAATGAAACCATGTTTTCGGGTTGGAGTCACTTTAGTATATTTAAGTGATTCTTTACAATATCTGTAAAACATCATAGTTTGTCTATTTACAGTACTAATATAATAAAAATATCTGACATAAAAAAATTTTATGGCAATTATTTTGCAAAAACTTTGCTATATTAGAACTTGTTAGACAAAAGATCTTCGATTTCTTCGTGAATTTCCTCAGCTGTTACGTCAAGCTCGAACATAATGTTCGCTTTGTATGTCAGCTCTTTAGAACCGTTATTAAAAACAATAATTGTAGGTACTGTTCTTACTTTATACTTCTTTTTAAGAGCTGGTGCTTTTTCTATGTCTACTCTATAGTATTCACCATCTTTTATCTTTTGCCAATCGCTGAATGGCTCTGCAAATGATGCAACAAATTCAACGATTACAACCCCCGTGTTGATTGCCTTGTCAAAAGATGCCTCTGTTAAATACTTAGGCTCTATTTCTTCATTATCGAATGCAGTAGTGTTCGCAAATGTTGCAAAACCTAGTAAGCCTACTGCTAATAATAATATACTTAATGTCTTTTTCATAAATGTTATCTAAATTGGAAGTTCAATCCAGCTTTTGCTGAATAAACTTTTCTGTCCCAAAACTTAGTGTAGTTACTTTCAATGTAAACACCTAAGTTTTTAGTAATCTTCCAACCAGTAGCTAAACTAGCTGAATAATCTAACCAACTATAATCTACAGTTCCATCTCCATAGAATAATGCATATCCGAAATCTTCATTACCAAATAACTGTTGGTGATATGGTAATACTGAAGCTGAAAAATGTAGCCAGTTATTCTTTTCATAGTGGTAGAAATCTACACCTACAACTGCTGATAGAGTACCTTGATCTTCTATTAAGGCTAATTGCTCTCTATTATATGGACCTACAACCATAGGACCAAATCTATTAGCTCTGAAGTCTGCATCTGTATCTGCAACTCTTTGACCGTTTGGAGCAGTCCAGTAATAGTCAATTAAATCTGTTTCACCGTCAAAATCTAAATCGATACTATAGGCATTATCTTGGAAACCATATTCGTATGCTAGTTCCCACCATTGTCTTAGTCTTTCTTGACCGAATTCATCAACAAATGGAGTTTCTAGGTAATCTCTAATTGGTTCATAACCATAAGGTCTGTGACTTCTTCCGATAACACCAACTGAAAAGTTTAATTTCTTTCCAACAGGTAATCTATATCTTAAGTCTAATGAATTATATTCTAGATCGACAAAACCATCTTTAACAGATTGACCTTTAACGATAAAGTTCTTACCTAAATATCTTAAGTAGAAATCTTGGTTTGTAAACTCGTTACCAAATTGTCTGTTCCATGTATACTCAAATTTGTATTCCCAACCAGATACAGCACCAACTGTTGTATAAAAACCTTGTTGTTGCTCTGTTCCATCATAGAAAACACCTGGTTTTCTTTCGTAATCAAATCTAGCTACTTTTCTAATACCAACACCGTATGAATAGTTAGCCTTTCTCTCTGGAGTTACATCGATAACTTCTGAGTCTTGGTTTACATAGTAGAATCTTTCTGATGGAGTAATTGGTTGACTAATTTGTCCTACACCATAAAATGTAGAGTATTTAAAGAACTTACCTATCTTGTCAAAGTTAATTAGAGGCTTCTTTGGTGGCATAAACATACCGAAGTCATCTGCTTTTTTGTCAGTCAGTGGTTTATTCTGAATTTGTTGAGCATTCGCAATACTAAATGACACCAATGCTATTAAAAGTAATAAGTACTTTCTCATAATATATTATCTGTTGTATAATTTATCTTCGATTCTATCAAGTGATTCCTTGATGTCATCGACGTCCTCTTGAGTATCTAAGATTGTCTGGCGCACCAATTCATCTTTTAGTTCGTACTCAGTTCTGGAAATGTTTGGGGCTGGTAATTCTTTAGCTTCCTCAATTTCAGCACGTAATTCATTTATCTGTGCTTGTTGAGCGAACCAAAAAGATACCACTGTGGTAATACCTATTGCAATACCAACTAGTGTTTTAATTGAAATTTTGAAACCGTAATCTTCGTTAAGTTCCTTTGACTCTTTTGCCATATTCTTAACCTTCTTTTTAGAAGATTGAGTCGAATGCCTGCTTTAAATCTGTTCCTTCTTTAGAATCAGGTTCTGTATCGAACCCAATGTATAGATGTTGATAAATTTCATCGAATTTATCTTCGTCGGCTAGACTATCTAACTCTTTCTTATTTTTAGTTATATATTCCTCAACTTTTTGTCGAAGTTCTTTGTCGATAGACATAAAATCTTCAAAAAGTAAAAGTTTCTTACTTCTCCTCATTTAGAATCTCATTCACCTCTTTTTCTAAGTAAGCAAGATCTTCAGCTTCGTCTAGAGATAATTGTAGATTTCTGTCTTTACCCGCGACAGCGTCATCTAATTCTTTCTCTAACTCAGCTTTATCCTTGTTAAGACCTCTTAGTTTATCTAAAAGTTCTGACTTTCTATCACCTTCTGCCGCTTTCCATTCTTTAGCGGTATCTGCCATGGCTAAGACTGTAGCTGCATGGTCTTTTGAAATTTTGTTAATGGATCTACCTTCGTTAAGACCTAATGATTCTTTTAAACCTTCCCAAGTTAGTTCTGGTTTTTCTGACTCATAGTAGTCATCATATTCTGGCTCTTGATACCATGATTGGTTTGGATCTGACTCTGCTTCTTCAGTGAAGTCATGTCTCTTCCAATTGTATTTACCACTAGCAACTAAAGCTGGGAAAAGGACTTTCCTCCCTTTGTCTTTAGTCTTTAGCTTTTTGAAAGCTAGGTCAATACCTAGGTTTCTCATTTCCTGACCTTTTTTCAGGTCTTCTTCTGAATACCCATTCATTTTGGCTAATAACTCATAGTAATCCATGCCACCGAATTCACCGTAGCCTGCATATTCTTTCTCATACCAAGAGTTGCCTTCGTTATCATACATCCAGACATCAATTGTATTCATTCTCTCGGAACCGATTTGTTCTTCGCTATCCTGAGTTAACCATGAAAACTGTCCTTCATTTAATACTTTTGGATTATAGGGATTAAATACTGCTTTTGTAAAATTTAAGTAATTAGCCATAATTGAATTTATTTCTTTTTTCTAGTTGTAGTTTTCTTTGCACCTTTAGAACCTTTAGAAGGCTTTCTGCCTCTTCTAGGTTTTCCGGCAGCAGCTTCTGCCACGTCCTCTAACTGAGCTCCTAATTCCTTAGCAGCTTTCTTAACGTCAGCTAATTCCGATTTAACGTTCTTAGCTCTACGCTTTACTTCAGCAGCGACATCCTTAGCGTCTTCAATTACTTCCTCAATATCGTCAGCAATTAAATCACCATCTTTGTCTTCGATTTTGCCAGTTTTAATGGCATAGAAATATACGCCAGCTGCGATGGCTAATAGTCCTATAATAATTAAAAATGTAGTCATTATATAGTTGTTTTTAAATGATTAATACATTATATTTATCAACGAAATTTTGTTTAAAAGAAAAGAGCACCAAATTGGTGCTCTTTACATGCTTTTTAAGCTGGACCTCCGACTCCGAAATAAACCCAAATTGCGTTTTCATCCGCAACGTTACCGACATTATCTAAGTGTTTCGTGTCTTCAAAGAATTCATTTAACTCTTGTGACGTTGTCGTTTCGTTTAAGGTTTCAGTTTGCTTTATTGGCTCGATCTCAGAAGGAAGGAAAGCTTCTGGATTGAGTTCTTTAGCCATGACCTTAAAATTATGTTTAACGAGATTATACTCTCATATTATATATCATTTAACCTTTAAGAATTTATCTAGAAAAACCATTTTTTTAAAAAATAAAATTTTTAAATAGTTAATTGACAAAAAAAGCCTAGCTGAATTGCTAGGCTTTTAATAACCGGAGTCTTTTGATACATTATAGGTATCTTTCAGCCATTCGTTTCCAATTGCCAAGGCCAGCCATCTTAAAGCCAGCGGCTTTCACGAAAGTTCTCATGGAAACATCCTTCGCTGATTTCATAAATTCGTAAATCTCTTCTTTATCTTTCATAGGCATATCAGTTGGCTCTAGGTGAGGAAGTAAAGTCTTCATTCTCTCCATTAGAGTTGCATCATCTGGATTAACATCAACTAAGATTGATCTGGATCTGATTGCTCCATCTGGATCTGCTTTATCTTTTGGTAAGTTGGAGATAAAGATTACACGACCAGAGAATTCAAAAGTGTTAGGTACAATACCTGCTTCTAACGCGTTAAACTCTCCTTCTGGATCGTTATCGAAATCTCTAGGGTCAAATACAGCAGTTGTTTTCTTTAGGTAAGAAATCTTTCTGACTTTCTTAGTATCTAAAGCTGCCTTCATTAAGTTTCTACCATTCTCATCTCTAAATACTGCGTCGCAGTCATCGAATACTAATGTACCTGTTCTATATTGATAGAATTTCTTATACATCATAATTACAGATGCTGCACCAGATACTAGAACATAGTCTTGGTCTTCTGTAAGTCCCTCATCTCTTAATGCTCTCTCAACATTGTAAGTTTTACCTGTACCAGCTCTACCAGAGATGAATAATGAGTTGAAAGCACCTGCACCAACTCTTCTTGAGATTTGGTAGATGTCTTCCATTGTTTCTTCTAGATACTTAACTTTATCGTTAAGAGTCATTTCGTTTTCTTTCTCAGCAGCAGATTCTACTGGAACTACATTGACTCCTTTTTTAATTCTAGAAATTTGTCTGTAAGGTACTTCTAAATCTAATGCAATAGCTCTGACTGAGTCACCACGACCTAGTCTGTCATTTACCTCTTTTAATTCTTTTGTGCTTAGTGCTCTTTTCTTAGCTTCATTAACTACAGACTCAGCTAATACTTCTTCCATATACTTAGGTTCACCAACTAGTTTACAAAATTCATCTAATAATTTAATAACTGGAATTTTGTTAGCACCGGATTGTAAACTAAAATCTGCTTTTGAACTTCCTGCATCAGAAAAGAATTGTAGTGAACCAATAATACCAGCAATACCATCAGTATTATCTGATACTCTAAGTGCTTGTGTACCTTTATCAGAGTAAAACATTACACCAGTATTTTCTACTCCATCAATTTGTGCAGTTACTGCAAATGGAAATTTCTTTAATTTTAAACCAGTTTTCTTATTCACATATCTAGCTACTAAGTCTGCTGCTTTAGATAAAGCTGGTTTTACATATTCTACTCTAGCCGCAAATGCATTCTTTTCAAATAAGTAATCTGATAAATTAGGTATTCTGTTCATGATTTATATATCTTACTTTGCGTTTGGATCTACTATCGGCTTAATAGTACCAGTTGTAACTGTCATAGAAATCATTTTCTCTTTTACTGAAAGTATAGAATATATTCTACCTAGTTCTTTGCTATTAGCACCTTTAGAACCAACGAAGATAATTGGGTGAGCTTTGAAATAGTTCTTGTAAGCTATTTTAGCGAAATCTTTTGTAAGCTGCTCCCAGCCTTTTATTTTATTCTTTTTAATATACTTTTGGAATTTCTTGTCAGCGAAACCTGCTAGGTGAGTATTATTAACTCCTGTTGTTTCACCTTCTGGTATACTAGGATTAAATGATAATAAGTGTGCTTTAAGTCTCATGATTTCACTTAATACTCCAGATATATTAACAGTTCCACCTAATTTAAAGTCTCTTAGTGTACCAGTTGACTTGTGCATCTTTACTGCTTTAATCTCATACTTAGTTCCGTTGTCTATAATATCAACACCAGCACTTGCACCACCACCAAGGAATGCATTGTCTAATATAAAGTAAAGTAGAACTTCACCAGGTCCAACACCTTTAGGCTCTTCTTGTAGAAGTTCATTAAAGCCAGTTGGGTTTTCTTTGTATAAAGCATTTAGTGATTTATTGACTGCTTCTACACTAGAGATACTAGGCAGAGTTACTGTAGACACATCTAGATCTGGAAACCATCTTCTAGCAATAAGAAATCTAATCTCATTCTTATGTGTTGCTGATTGAAAGTCATTTGCAGATAGCTTAAATGTATTTGTCGTAGATCTGTTGTTAATAAAGTCTAGGTCTAGTCCGTCCATTGCTGCTGCGTACTGAGCCTCTTGTATTGCTCTATCAAATGCTGCTGAGAATCTTGCTCTGAAATCTCCTTGTGTTGCCATGTTTAGTATTTAGGTTTTTTTGCCTTCTTAGTATATATCTTTATATTATCATGCTCCTTCTCGAGTGATTTAACCAGCTTTAAATTAGCTGTATCATCATCGTAGAATTTGAACTTGGTATAGCCCATGTTAATGTAAGTTTCAAAAGCCTGTTTCTTTCTATCGGCTATTGAACCTTTAAAACCATGAACTGAATCTGAGATAGCAAATATAAGATCTTTGTCAATTCTAAAACCAACATGTTCTCTTAGCCATTTGTAAATCATCTCTCTGTCATCTCTAGCAGTTACAATACCGACTGCTATACCTCTCTTATAGTTTCTCTTGAAAATGTTTAAGTAGTATTCAATTAGTTTACCTGCTTTCATAATTTCTATATCAGCGAAATCAGTAAAATCTAATTCATGTTGTTTCTTTGCTTCGAACTCGTTGAATTCTTCTGGAGTTAATGAGAAGCATTTACCAGTGAAATGGTCGCATACTTTAATTTTAGCATCTGTAATGACTAGAGTATCATCTAGGTCAAATACTACGATTTCATTTTTAGAGTATGGCTTCTCTGTTACAAGAAAGGCCTCAAACGTCTTGACGTGCCTCACTTTAGTCTCGTCTGTTGATTTTGTTGTTACCATTACTTCTACTATTTGTAGATCGAACATTGCTCGATCTGTTACTGTTATAGTTTGTTCTGGTATTTTGTTCCACCCTCACAGGACGAGAATTGTTAATAACTGGTGGTCTATTGTTAATAGAATTATTGTTTATCCTAGGTCTAGAATTGTTATTGTTGATAATTATATTATTATTCTGTGGTCTAACGTATACTCTAGTGCCGTCATTTTCATTCACTACTGGTTTGAAAACCCTAATTGAACCATCTGAGTTTCTAATAATCAGTCCATTTCTACCATTAGAAATAACATTGTTAGGTCTGTTTTCATTATTGTTATTGTAATTTCTTCTACGGTTTGTATCTTGCTCGATATTAGAGTTAGTTCTATTGTAGATATTAACAGATCCTCTTCTACCATTTATATAAGCATAGTTTACATTATTACTTCTCCAGTAATTCGGCTGTCCCCATGTAGACCAAGGTCTATTCCAACCCCATAGCATAGAGTCGTGACCATACCATCCACTATATCCATATTGATACCAGTGGTTATTCCAAGTATTTGAATACCATCCTCCGTGAACATTGCCCATTCCCCACCATGAGTTGTAAGGATAGTTAAATGCCCAATCTGTCCAGATCTGATGTGAATTCCACCATGCATTATATGGACTATTTCTCCACGGTGACCAATTACGATAGTAAAAGCTTAGAGGCTGATTCATCATGTAGTTGGCATAATCCCATCTAAAGTTAAAATCAGTTCTTAACTTCCATTTAAACTCTCTAACACTTAAAGTATCTATTTTCTCTGGATATTGTTCAACAAGTTCTCCATAAAGCGGGTCGTGTGCAACATGGTTTAATGTTGATATTTGCCATTGAACGCCACATGATGTTAATAGAAATAAAGATAAAATTACAATTAATCTTTTAAGTGTTTTCATATATTAGTCTGTTTTTTGTTTATACTCTTTATAGTTCTCGCCGTTAGGTAGATCTTTCTCTATCTGTAAAGACCAAAGCGCACTATTTGGTACTACGAATTTCCTTCCATGACCATATACATAAAATGTAGTTCTCCATATACTCTGTCTGACAATTCTAGCTCTCTTAGTACCTTTAATATAGACAATGTCATCTATATCAAAATCTGTACCCATTAAGAACTGTACGCCTTTAAAGAAGTTTGATATTGCATCTTTAAACGCAAACGTAACGATAGCTGCAACTGTCAACCATCCCCACTCTCCGATATATTGTGCTAAAATATCTTCCATTATTCTTTTATATGACTAGCCAACCATTTACCTAAATGCTTTCCATATTCAATATCTGATTTGTAGTGATGTCCACCAACTACTCTAGATAGAGATACTTTATCGGCCAATTTCATTAGTTTATCTTTTAGATCTGGGTATTTCTTACTTAATATACATGCTACTAAAGTTGAACCCATAGTATGTCCAGATGGAAATGCTGGGGTTTTAGCAGTACTAGATTGATATTTAGTAACATCAATATCTAAGACTTTACCTAATTGAAATGGTCTTGGTCTATTATACTTATATTTAAGTCTAATCGAGATAGATCCGACTTCTTTAATTAGTTTTTTAAAATATGCTTCGTCATACTCTAGACCTGCCTTCTCTACACATTTCTTAAACCACTGTAGATAGTCATCGTCATACTTCTGTTCCAACTTAGCTGGGTTTTTGTGTAGAACTTCAGCTGCTTGAATAGTTTCTAGTTCAGCTTTAGTCTCAGCAGAAGAATTAGCAGGTGGTATTCTCACCGGTGCATCTACATAAGAACAATTGAGTATATCATAGTCTTCTGGTGATGCCAGCCTCTTCTTGTGTTTATCTTTAGGTTCTAAAGTATAAACTATTTTGTCTATCAAATATGTACTAAATAACTGCATATTTTATATTGTGCTCTCCTCGTCTAGTTTTCTAATCTCTTCTTGTAATTCGAAGATTCTCCATTCAAAATCAAACAACTCTTGCTTTGTGATTTTATTGTGTTTAAAAGACTTTTGAGCTTTCTTATATTCTACTCTAATTCTTTTTAGTTCACGTTCTAAATCGTATCTAGCCTTTCCTGCCTGAGTTGCCGTGACATTAAACTTCTTCTTTTTTGGTTGTGTAGTCCTCTTCTTGGGTGTTACCACCATGTCAAATTCAGAGAACAATTTTAGAAATTTGTCTGCATTGTCCATGTCTCGAGCATTTTATTTAATATAGGTTGCCCCCTATATGTTATATATCTTTAATCTATGAGAAACTCCCAGAATGACCTACCAGTAGTATCTTCATTTGGAAAGTCAAACGAGATTGTGTTCTCTTTACCATCATCAGTCCAGGTAATAGACTTTACGAAGCTAGCTGGAATTCTAGCTGGATCTGAATTTGTAGTCCATTTATCTGAGAAGAAGATTTCAATTCTAACTTCAATATCATCATAAATACCTGCAAGATTTCTTTCAAATCTTTCTAGTGCTGCCCAAGTACCTCTATTTAGTCCTTGGTGTTGTAGTGCACAGTTTGCATAGCTAAATGTCATTCTTAACCATTCTTCTTTGCATGCGAATGTATTTGCTGGAGCCATGTGTCCTTTGTCATATACATTTGCAGTATAATCTGAACTAGAAGAACCATTTAAACCAGGATATTTTTTAAATGAAATACCATCCCTTTCATAAGTTGGTGATTCTGGTTTACAGAAAATAGTATATTCAACTACTAGAGGTTGTTGATACTCTTCGCTGAATATAGATGTGTAGATGTCAGTTTTAATTTCTTTATTCTGTGCAAAAGTCAGAATGTTAAAGAAGATTAAACAAACTATAATTGATATTAACTTTTTCATTTCTTTTTAGTTTTACGTTTTTTTGGTGGTTGGGGTTCTCTAATTATCTTAATGTAAGAATCTTTATCTTTCATAGTACACTTCTTACAGAATGGAGTATAGTAACCTACTTCATCGCTGCCCCAATGTGAAGCTTTACCTACTGTATACATCTCCTTGTCTGGAAAATCGTTCAAACAATTTGAACAGACCGTCATTCTTACAGCTCTAGGCATTCTTCATTTCTTTTATCCATGCTAATACTCTTGTTTCAGGTCTCCAATCTAACATCTGAGTGATTAAAGATATATCAGCGACCGATCTTTTCGGTTCTTCTCTTTCTTCTATATGTACAACTTCACCACCAAATGATTCTGCTATATCTATAATAGGTGTTTCTTCGCCAGAAGCTACATTCCAAATAGGCATATATTCAAAACCACCATTAGGTCTTGTTAGTGCTTTGAAGCAGGCATCTACCACATCACCGACATATACGAAATCTCTGGTCTGCTGACCATCACCTGTTACAGTAATTGGTTGATATGATTCAAATTGCTTCTTAAAGATAGGTATTGCACTGACATAACCTACATCATCTGGTTGTCCTTCACCGAAGACGTTGAAGAATCTTAGAGCTGCACATTGTGTTTCTAGAGTATGATAATTATCTAGAAGTGCTTCCATCTCTAATTTATATTCAGCGTAAGGTGACATAGGTGCTGGAATGTTAGACTCATTGAATGGTATGTCTTGACCATCTCCATATACTGCTGCAGTTGATGCCGCAACAATAGATTTACAACCTCTGGTTTGTGACCATTGAAATATACGTTCTGAGCCACCGAAGATACATCTATAGTACTTCTCCCAGTCTTCAATAGATTCTTGAACTGAAACTGGTGATGCCAGATGTAATAAGTAGTCGAAATTCTTAATGTCTGGTAATGGACCAGCTGCAATGTCACATTCGTAGACTGTTAGCCCTGCTGGTATTTTACCTGAAGGTAATAATAGATTCTCTAATTTACCTGTGTAGAAGTTATCTAAAACGGAGACTTGCCAGCCACGATCTAGCGCTTGCCAGACTGCGTGATGTCCAATAAAACCAGCTCCTCCTGTAATTACTATATGCATAATGCTTTTTTAATTCTTAAAGTTTTTGTTGGTGTACTACCACCAGCATGATAGACAAATGGTATTTCGCTATCAAGTGTAGTTAGATGATATTTGTATGGTATAGCAAGTAGTTTACCTAATGGCATGGGAGCATGTATATCTTCCACTGATTTATTATGTAAATTCTCACACCTACTCATATCATTCTTAAAGTGTTCGTCCATCCAGGACTGTTCATGGAAACCACCATATCTAAATTCACCTGGTGTATTCCACATTTTATCCAGTATAATGCTAGAGTAATCAGTATTACGTACTGCCATAAGACCTGTACTTAATTTAGTCCAACATTTACCGTTCTCATGGTCGGGTTGCATTTTAGGCAATACCACGTCCCACTGTTTGCCCTCTTTGGCCGTAAGCCATTGGGCTATGTCTACCTCATCGTTAACGATGCATGCGTCAGCGTCAATCCAGACCACCCAGTCCCAATGACCCATGTCTAATGCTCTACGTATCTCTTTAATCTTTAACCAAGTAGGATGTCTATCTCCTACCGCTTGATTATCAATCATTAGAGATATGTAGTCATGTCCCCATTTGTCAGCATAGGCTTGATGATTCTTTCTGGTAATGTGAAACCAATCGGGTTGACCGTAATCTTCCCACTCTATGTGTTTCGTACTAGCTGAAAGTAAACATATCTTCATATTAGTTATATGATAAACCAGCCAGCAGTTTCAAGCTCTTGCCAAACAAACTCTGGGCTGATAGTTTTAGTACATTCAAACATTTTAGGAGTATCTTTATGTTGTGGACACCAGTTCCAGTCACCTCTGTCAAAAACAGTATAAGACCAACAACCTGAACAAACATTATGGTTTATGATTCTAACATCACATTTAAACTCCACGAAGTCCCAAGTGAAACCACTAATCATACAGACTCTTGCACCTAGTGCCCAAGCTAACCAACTCAGACCAGATGAAATACCAATAAATTTACCAGAAGCATTAATATGTTGTGCTGCTTCTACTAGATCTGGAATATGATGTACTCCATCGTATTTTGGTTCCTCTTTAGAAGTATAAAAGACTTTCCAATCTTCTTTATTAAAATTATCTATTAGTGTCTGCCAACCACCCTCTCTATTCCAGTATTTAGCTGCAGCGGTAGACTCTGTTGCAATACAGACTGAATTACCTTCTACTTCTGCCTTCTTATAGAATTCAGGTGCTAGTCTAGGTTTTCTATCTTGAAAACGAATACCTAGTTGGTCTGCAGCAATTGCACCTAGAGGAATTGTTCTCCAGTCTCTTGGATGTTTTGCTCTAGGTGAGACATCACCCTCTTGTTGATATACACCGACTCTTTGAAAGTTATGAGGTAGGTTTTCATTCCAGCCAATGAAATAGATACCTAACTTCTCATAGTATTTTTTATCGAATAGAAAATCTTTATGGCATCTGATTAAAACTCTATCATAGTCTCTCTGTTGCACCATTTCTTCTACTTGACCCACCCAACTTAAAGTATCACCTAATGATTTAGAGTCTAATTGTACACCAAATACACTTATATCTGGAATAATCTGTTCAATTGGCTCACCTTTATATGTAATTACACATCTCCAGTCTTGAAACCAGTCTTCTGAATATCTAGCCCAGAAACCAGTACAAATAGTTCTTTCCCATCTTAATTTATTGCCACTCCAAAATTGTGCAGTGTAATCTTCATTATTAGGTGAGAATTCAACTCTTAGATCTGGTCCAGATTGGTATGTAAATGTAACTCTTGGTTTTAGCTCTGATTCTGGTTTAACTAGAGTATATCTGTTTTGTCTGAAGAAGAAATACCATACACCGCCTGGAGCAATAGACTCTATATCTGCTCTGACTCTATCAGTATGTTTATTTAATTGTTCATGGGTAACAATATCACCGTCTGTATCTTTAAATGTCAATACAGATAGTCTCTTAAAGTCACCTAGTTCAATCTTAGATAAATCTGGGTCTTGCATCGTCCATGCTAGAATTAGATTCTCATGTTTTGCATTGAAAGTAATTCTCTTCTCTGGATATAGTTCTAGTATTCTTCTCTTTTGATTGTCAGTAATCTCTTCTGCCCAAACAGAAAATTCATCTACATCGTCTAACCATTCACAGGTAGAAATAGCAGAAGTTAAATACCAAACATCATTATATGGTGGATTAGCTTCATAGTAAGATTTATCGTATGCTTCCATTAGAGGTAGTGCATTCTTATTAAATGCTTCGTGTTCCTCTTCAGTCATACCAGAAGAATCTGAACCTGGTCTATTACAATAAGTGTATAGATTTCTAGGTATATGTAAATGTTCACCTCTTAGTAGATTATAGAATAGAAAATAAGTATCTGTTGAAGTCTTACATGATTCTACAATCGGTAGACTACGTACATCTGGTCTTCGCATACATCTACCATGACCAAACATCTTCTGAGTATTAGAATTCGAGTACATTTGCCAGAATTCAGAGTGATGTCTATATAGCCACTCACTACCCCAGTCTTTTGGTGGTTGTACTAGTGACCACTGTTCTAGATTACCATGTTCATCTACTTGATGATAGTCACTAAAGATAGACATTACTTTTGGCATTCTACTGAAATGTCTATCGTACATTTCAAATATCATAGGATGTAGAGTATCGTCTGAGTCTAAATCAAAATAATAGTCGTATTTATGTTCTAAGAAAGTATTCTGATAGAGATAGAGTTCTCTACGCTCTTTCATTTGATAGTAGATAATTCTAGGGTCATTGACCTCTTCTACCTTCTTCTTAAGTCTACGTTTAAATTCTTCATCATCAGAGAAATCATCTGCTACAATTAATAACCAGTTCTGGTGTGTTTGTTTTAATACATTATCAAACGTCAGATCAATATGTTCATCTGGATTATTGTGGAATGACGCTACTGCTAGAAACTTACCCATAGCGAACTTCCATTATCTTGTTAAACATTTCATCTGGTCCTGGTTGACATTTAAACTCATGGTAACCTTCTAGACATTCTGGATAATAAGGTAGAGTATTAATTGACTTCCAGTATTTAACAGAGTATTTAGGATCCGATGCACAGAATATCTTACAGTCACCACCAACGAAGTGGAATTTGTAAGTCTGTGAACCGTTTCTATATGGTTGTGTCTTTTCCCATCTAATAGAAGCTCCTATCTGAAAGATATTAGTGTCTGTACATCCTGCTAGATGAATAGGACCAGCATCAAAGGAAACCAGACCCCATGCATTATTTAAAACATGATAGAGTTCTGATATTGGTCTGAATGTAGATGCTTCTGACTGATGTCCTGGTGTATCATCACCATAATTATAGTCAATACCTTCTAATTCTACAAGTCCTTTTATTAATTCACCTTCTGAAGTAGATTCTCTGTGAGCTTTACCAATCATAACCACTTTCATATCAGTATGTTCTTTGATTAGATTAACTAGTCGCTGCCAGTGCTCTAGCGGCCATGTTCTATTAGGCCAGTTTTCAGTAGGATGAATAACAATACAGTTTTGATCGATTTTAAGTGAGTCCTCAGTCTGAGGTCCTGGAATATAGTCATACTCCATCTCTTCTGGATATAGAGTCATCCCTACACCCATTGCATGAAGTTGTCTTGCCTCAAAGTTACTTAATTTAATTTCTACTTTTGTATCTCTAACTTCATTACGGTTCATATTCTTATTGTACATTATCCAATGATTATATGTCTCGTAAATCTCGTTGTAGCCCTCTGGATCTTCGTTAGTATGTTTTAGAATTTTATCCACATAAGGATTGCGTTCGAACAGATCCACTCTAGGACACATAACATCTACTTTATGTCCATACGAGAGTGCTACTTTACGAACTGTAGGAGTAGCGCAAAGCGTGTCGCCTAAAGCTGGGCAACTGATTTTAAGTAAAATTTTGGAACTATTTCCAGGTAAATCTATCACTTATAGTCTTCATAAGACTTCTCTTCAACTAGAAGAGAGCCAGTTAACATATTGATATGCTTTTTCACCTCCGCTCTCTCGTCGTTAGTGAAATAAACAGATCTTGCAAGTTCTACGAATGCGTCTTCAAAATCTCTCTTAGACTCATGAACTCTAATATGGTCTTCGATATTCCATAGAGTTTGATTGATGTCTTGTAAGTCTTTATGAAAACCTTTCATTTTGACTTTGTCATTTTCACTTAAGGTGTCATACATACCGTGAACAATTGGAGCTAACTCATCATATTCTGTTTGAACATTCTTAAGTTTAGACTCGTCTTTAATTTGTTCTAGCTTAATAGCTAGGATGGTAAGCTTGTCTACAATCTCACCATTTGATACTTCAATTTTTGCCATTTATATAATTATTTTAAAGTTAACAACATGTTAATGAGTTCTTCTTGTGGTTGAACATCATCTTTATCTACCCTAACTTGACCGTGAGTTAATAATCCCTTAACTTTACCGGAACAAGCTGGATCGTTAAAATTAAAAGCTTGTGTTAAATTCATTGGGTTAGGTCTTGCTACACCATAAGGAGCTACACCTCCACCCAATTTCTTTAACTCATTTACCACACCAATTTGTAAATCAATACCATGTTTGTCTGATAATAATATGAGTAAAGCTTTTAAAGATTCAATTTGCTTGTCAGAATATCTGTGAAAGTATTTCTGACCCTTGTATAGATGGTTCAAAGTACATACTTGACTAGGATGTACTTCTGCTTTATACCAAGTGTAGTATTTGCCATCTTTCTTAGTTAATCTACCAGCAGAACATAATTCAATTGAAATTGAACCTCTGTGCATCGTGCCAGATTTTGTTTTACCTAAATGATAGCCCCAATACTCATCCTTGAATGCTTGTAAGATTCTACCATCATATTTTGTTTCATCTGCCCCGGAAGCTGGAAGACCACCAATTACATAGTGAGTTCCTATTCTACCTCTTTGGTCTCTACCCCATTGGTCAATAACTTTATATGGGTTGTGTCTACCGGCAGTATGGTGGATGAATATCCACTTCTTTGCTGTTTCTTGTTTAACGTATTCTCCATCTGGCAGGTGATATTGTTCTATCCATGTTGCGCCTGTAGTAATATCTGTATCTGCTTCTAATTCATACGGACTGAGTCCTAGTTTCTTCCAGGTCATTGGACCTACTATACCATCACCTTTCAAATTCTTAGAAATTTGAAAAGACTTCACTGCTTCTTTGGTTCTCGATCCAAAGACACCATCTACTCTAAGTCCAAGTCTCTCTTGTACAGCCTCTACTAGCTCACCCGAATGGCCTTGCCTGAGGACATATTTGCTTTGTTTTGACATATTTCTTTGGTTTTTGTTTCTAATTTATTTATCACACTTATTAGATCTCGTACCGATGTGGTTTCATGTCTGAATTGAAACACCTCTCTCATTCCCACCTTCTCATAGATTCTAAATAGTATCAAATATCTTTGTTTACCTTTAACTTTATCTTTCATAAAGCTAATTGTGCTAGCCTGCATTTTTGCTTTACCTGCGTAAGGGTATCTAGTTCTAACCTTAGCCTCACACTGATAAAAATCATGGTCTAATTCCATGAAATACTGGTCTTCTTTAAGTTCATTCGTTATTAGATAAAGACGGTGAAGAATGCTAGGGTGTTCTCCACTGATACATTTCAATAGTGTATCTTTATCTAAAGGTTTTAAGATATATTTTTTATCTAAATGTAACTTAATCTTGTTTATCGCCATCTTCTTTATTTTTCAAAAAGTCTTTCATATCTTCTTCTGCCTTAGCTCTCATCGCTTTTTTGAATAATTCATCTTCATCTACCTCTTCTACCTCTTCTTGTTCTATCGCTGGTGGTAGAGTTGTAGTTGTTGTAATCTCTTCTTTAGGCAAATGAGGAGTCTCAATCTTCTGTACAGTTTCTGGATATGTACCGAATTCATTTGGTAAATCTTTAACTACTGCTGCTACAGATGTTGGATTATTCTCATTAGGGAAAGTACCGATTCTATCTGTTTCAGACTCTTCATATACATTTACATTACCTGCAGTATCTTCTACTTCAAATTTATCAGATACTTCTTCAGGGTCAATAACATCAATTTCTCTAGCAAGATCATTATCATCCATTTTATCTTGGAAGTCCATGAAACCAGATTCTTTATCGTTAGTTAGACCGCCGACAGTATTAATTTTATCATCTTCTTCTGACCATGGTCCTGGTTCATCTGCTCTTTCTAGAAAATCTTGTACGTCTGGATCTTCAAACGGATCTTCCTCTTCCATCTCTGCTGTATCTTTAGCCAGTTGATCTGCGATGTCATACCAGCCTTGAGCTGCTTCTCTATCTACAGAGACATCGAAAGGTACAGTTTTCTCTGCTGGTTTATCGGCCACCTCATCATCATATCTCCATGAGTTTTCATGGTAGTCCTCGTCATAATACTCATCTTTATGGTCTTCTTGAACATCATCCTCATCCTCATCCACCTCATCCCATATAGAATTACCTAGATCTGGACCGACCGGTTCATCTTCTGGTTTAGTTGGAAATGCTCTGTCGAATGCAAAGTTTGCAGCGACTACTAATGAAATTGCCAGTGGATCGAATACAAAGATAATTACTAATAGAAGTATATTAATAATCTTGTCCATTGGAGTGCCAGTTAGACCTGAAAGATATTGTAGTGGTCCTAGCTCACCTACAGTATCAGATTGATTCTGTAAGTCTAGAATCTGTAATCTAAAAGTTTGTAAACTATCTGCTGCTACTTGTCTTTTCGCTTGAACACCCCTACGATTCTCTTCTTCCACATTGATTCTACTCTGTGCCAAGCGTAACTCAGACGTGGATATTGTGGATCTAACGCCCCCAACCACCGAGGTGTCTCGTACCTGGATTTGTTGAGACCTAGCATTGGAGAGAGTACTGATATTATTAGAAATTCTTTCAAGTTCCTGATCGTATCGATTAACGTCTTCTTCATAAAATTTTGCTTTATTGTCTAAGAATTCTATCTGGTTCTCTTGAACTACTAATTTCTGATAGGTTTCTTGATATGCAGCTGATAGGAAACCATAGATACCCATTGATGTAATAAGTACCAAGGTAACTGCTGCTATTGTTAAATAAGTTCTTAACCATTTGTTGATTGTGTCCCAATACTGATATAGTAGAGACGCAGTAACTAATTTAGCAAATTCTAATGAACCTGCCATAATAATTACTTCTAATTGTGCACCAGCGAATAATTTACTAAGCCCATATACAGAATAAAATGCTGCAGAGCCAGATACCGATAGTGCGGAAAATGCAATTAAGAATGGGAAGAACCCTTTTTTTAATGTTTTAAACATAACTAAGTTTTTTTGTTTACCATTTACCTAGTGGACATATTGACCCCGGTGAAAGTGCTTTTGCAGCTAATCTACAACCACAGCCTCTCACTTTTTGCCCGGTAACGACATGTATTCCCTCTTTCGAGGTAGAACATGAACCCCCGTTACGCATCTCACATACATTACACAATTTTAATCTAGTTTCACCTAATGTTTTTAAATCTTGTGATAAATTCATAAAATGTGACTTCATCAGATTACCCCAGCCAGTAAAGATTTGCTCCATTACACCTGGTTGAGCTAATTGTTCTGGTGTGGGTTGAGGAGGCATTGCTTTTTTAGTGAAAAATCTACTTTTTCGGTTTACATTGCCTACCGTACCACGAAAGCCATACTTTTGTGTTCTTTCATCTTTTGCCATATTCTATATATTATGCTTTTCTTGGAACATCTGTCTACGCTTAATAAATTCCTTAGCATAGAACTCCAAGTCTTGCTGAGTTAAAGTAAACTTCTGAGGTAAATTATCTACCTCATTTGCTATCCAAATCTCAGCTCCATCGGCCTTTTTACCATACATAGACCAATATGCAATAAAATATGCGGCTGCCTGTAGATAGTAGTCTATTACCCATTCTTCTCTCTTGGGTTTTCTACTATTCTTATAGTCAATAATCTTAATCTGACCATCAACTAACTCAGAGATATTATCTACTGTACCTGCCCAGCCACCAGCTTTAGTGGTCCATAGAAAAGTCTCTGCTTCAATAACTTTTTTAATAGTGTCGAAATAATCTGATGAATTAGACCAAAACTTATAGAAGAACTTCCATGCCTCTTCTAAATACAGTTTACCATTTTCATCATCTTTAAACTCATTGACCTCATCGTCTCCCTTTGCAACTTCTTTTAGCTGCTGTAGACGTTCCATCGACTCACCAGAGGTCTCATTTTTGTATAACTCAATTAGTCTGTGCATTATTGTACCACGAGACATACTAAGACTAGAGATACGATTAGCCTCTTTCTCACCTACACGTTTCTTCCATTTCTCTAGGCCAGACATGTCTTTAGTCTGCCCCAGAATAGTAGTAACCGAAGGTAGTTTAGCTATAACTTCTTTACCTTCGGTTACCTCGTAAAATCTGAGACCGTTCTCCTGTACTCTTTTAATCTCTTGCATTACAATCCTGCTAAATCGAGTATTCTATTAAATAATTCTGTAACGTAATGAAAATTGATGTAGGCTAATCTAACTAAGAAGAATAAACCAACACCTACTGCACTAGTCTTGACTATATTACCTAAGATTGGAAATAGAGCTAAGGCTTCGTATTGAGGCCACATTACGACTAGATAGGATGCTGTACCAGGTATTTTTGCCATTTCTGGGTAGATAATATCTGAAATACCTAACTGATTTGTGAGTGGACCCCATTTACCTAATTGTTGCATTACATAGGCTTGTTGAATTTGTGGGGCTGCTCCTTGTACTTCTTCTGGCATATTGATTACACCATATACTCTACCCAACCAGTCTACTCTTAGGTCTTCGTTATTAATCTTCTGTAAATTATCTTTTTGTCTACATGTCTTTCTGAATATCCACCAGATTCTAAATTCTGATGCTAATTCTTTCCAGTATGTAAACGTTGATAGAAACCAATTCATATATTAATCTTTTTGAAATTCTTTTAATTGTTGTACGGACATAACGCCAGTCTGTCTCTTAGCTACTTCTCCGTCTTCAAATAGAATAAATGTAGGAATACCTCTGATATTGTATTTAGAAGCTATGTCAGCCTCTTCGTCTACATTTACTTTTACTACTTGTATTGCTCCTTCTTCTTTACTATATTCTTCTAGAATAGGATGCATCATTTTACAAGGGCTACACCATTCTGCCCAAAAATCTACGATTACTTTTCCTTCTTGTGGTATCATTATTCTTCTATATTTAAACCAGACCAAGGCTCTAATAAACCTTTATCTGTTAGTTCTATATATGTATCATATTTAATAGAGACCTGAATTTGACCATCAAGAACAGGCATCACAGTATATTCTACTATATTATCAAAAATATCATCTTCTGATATGATTGAATTATGAATGTTCTTGTTTAATTGTTCTAGGTAGTCTTTACCTATCCATAGTTGCACGTGCATATTACCAAAATTTTGTTAGTAATTATACGTAGAAATAGTGCTTTGTTTCATTCATTGTAGCCCCAGAAGCGATGTTCGAATGAATATGTGTTATTAGATGTATCATCTCCGCCCTGATCGATTAGATTCCATTTACACATATATGCATTGACATAATCAAACTGGTGGTTTATCCAGACATCTACTGGTCCGATAATAGGTAAGGATTGTAGTAATTTCTTGGCGCCTTTTTGGGTTAACATATAACCACTCATCCACCAAACACCCTGGTGTAATTTAACTAGGTGTTCTGAATGTGGGTCCCATACGAAATTATTCTTAGAGGGTAGACCTGAGAAGTATAACATATCCCAGTCTTCAGGTAGTTCTTTCTTCATAATCTTGTTGAAACGTGGCTCAAAATCATGTTCGAATAGAACATCATCTTCCATGAATAGAGCTGTGTCATGTCCAGATTTTACGAAGTCTCTCCACATCTTAATATGTCCAATTGCGATATTAGACTCTGCTTGAGAACATTCAATCTCTTGTTCCATGTAGTAGTCAAATTTATCTAAGAATGATCTGTCTGGGTCAAGTAACCAGTGATATGAGAATGGATATTTAGGAATATGAATGTCTTTTGGAAAAAGAGTAAGTCTTTCTGTTGCAGGAAACCATGTTACTTCATCAGCCATACTTGAAGTTCTACTAGTCTTAACTAATTTTAGATGTTCAGTTAGTTTCTGCTTTCTGTCTACTCTATGTTTTAAGTTTAACACATAAGTCTTACCTACGTATTGTTTCCAATTTGCATAGGTAATCGGGCGTAATGATCTTAGTATTCTTCTGCTTGCTCTCTTGAGTTTATCCCAGATGCTGGGTTTCCCGTACTTCATATCTCAATATCTATCTTGTAGTTTTTAGTTGTAGCCCGTAGGAGGATCGAACTCCTATTACCAGGATGAAAACCTGGCGTCCTAACCATTAGACGAACGGGCCTTATTGTTGGGCCGCAGGGGCTCGAACCCCGACTCTTCTGGACCAAAACCAGACGTGTTGCCAGTTACACCACAGCCCAATTTGTTAATTATATGCTACAGGCTCTTTTTGTTTCTGTGTATATGCTCTATAATTAACGACTGCTCTGGCCAGTCTTTCCATTCTCTCCTCATGAGTATCAACCATAATTCTGGCTGTACCGTAGCCTTGGTAAGTAACTCCATCAATATCTTGTATCCACCTAGTCTTCTTCTGTGGGTTTAACTGATAGCAGTTTCTGTGCTTCCACTTTAATCCAGCTTGATTTTCATATTGTCTGGTGTAGGCTCTACGAATATAACCATTCTCATAAGAGAGATAGTCGCAGTTTGCAATTGGATCGTGATAGCAGATTGTACCGTTATTAGCTTGTGTTTGAGAAGTTACCTCAACGCATTTAAGTGCTTGTAATTTTGTCATGTTAGTTATTTAAAATTCGTCAATTTCAGAAAGAAGCCAAATGATTAAGTATGCGTAAAGAGATCCAGGAACGAATAGCATCATAATTCTAATCAACATAACATCGGTTTTAAAATAATGTGCTAATCCTGAGCAAACTCCTCCAATCCAGCCAGGTTTTCTGTAAAACTTTTTCATATAAGTTATATGGTTAAACACTAAATTGTTTGTATAAAAAAAGCCACCCGAAGGTGGCTTTAAAGGGAGGTAATGCTAAGTCGTCTTATTCTAGTGGTACGCTTGTGTGAAATTATCCCTTTGTATCTTGAGCGAAAAACGAGATTCGAACTCGCGACCCCAACCTTGGCAAGGTTGTGCTCT
>TARA_B100001057_G_scaffold131838_1_pt1 | contig 27204 bp, 23 predicted proteins | sample TARA_B100001057 | Tara Oceans TARA_B100001057 (sample SAMEA2621839) | marine metagenome | biome: marine biome (ENVO:00000447); feature: surface water layer (ENVO:00002042); material: "saline water (ENVO:00002010), including plankton (ENVO:xxxxxxxx)" | depth 5 m
TTTATCTAGATGCTCGTTATCTGGCACAAGGGCTAAGACTGGCATGTCCTTGTCTATAAGTGCCAACGGGCCATGTTTGAGTTCCCCCGCTGGATAGGCTTCTGCATGTATATAGGAAATCTCTTTTAGCTTAAGAGCACCTTCTCTAGCTATTGGAAAATACATCCCCCTTCCAAGAAACAAGGCACTATTTTTATTAAACAACAGTTTGGCTACATCCTTGTAAACCTTCAACATATCAAATGTCTTCTTAATCTTATTTGGTAGTTGCAACAAAGATCCTGCTATATTTTGAATTGATTTTTTTGGTTGCTTTTTAAGCTTCATCATAGTCAGCAACAATAAATTTAAACAAGCCAATTGAGTGACAAATGCTTTAGTAGAAGCAACGCCTATTTCAGGACCAGCATTGGTTAGTAATGAAAAATCTGACTCTCTACACATTGAGCTATTGGCAACATTACAAATTGTTAAGGTAACTGGTTTGCCTGTTTTTTTTGCAAACTTAAGTGAAGATAAGGTGTCGGCCGTCTCACCAGATTGTGAAATTGTAACCAAAAGTGTTTTCTCTGTTTTGATTGGTTCTTGATATTGGTATTCAGACCCATAATCAACCCGACAATTGAGCCCCAGAAACTTATGTGACCAAAACTCAAAAATTCTTCCGGCATGAAAGCTTGTGCCGCAGGCAACAATCTGAATATTTGTCACATCTTTAACTCTATCTTCGAAGCCTGCGCCAAAAATTCCTTCTTGGGAGCCTTCCTTCGTAACTCTACCCTGTAATGCGTCCTCTAATGCCTTAGGTTGCTCAAAGATTTCTTTTTCCATAAAGTGGTTGTATCCCGCCAAATCGTTAGTAAAACTATTGGAGTCGATTTCTTGTGTTGGAATTTTTTTAGCAGTACCGTTTTTTGTCATTATCTGAGTCTTGTCGTTTCTAATAATTGCAATTTGCCCATCCTGTAAAAACTTAAACTTATTGGTTACTTGTGAAAGTGCCATTACATCAGAAGCAATGAAATTTTCATCTATTCCCTCTCCTACTACCAAAGGACTGTGTTCTCTGGCACCAATAATTAGGTCTGGATTCTCCAAATCAATTATTCCAAGAGCATAGGCTCCTTTAAGTTCAGCTAAGGCTCTCATTACTGCTGAATCGAAATCATAGCCTTTGGCCTTATACAACTGCACTAGATGTGATATTACTTCTGTATCAGTATCTGATTTAAACTTGAAGCCCTCTGTTAAAAGCTTGGTTCTTAAATTTTCATGGTTCTCAATAATTCCGTTATGAACAACAAATATTGAATTTTTTGATTCTTGAGGGTGTGCGTTCTTAGTTGATGGAACTCCGTGGGTGGCCCATCTGGTATGGGCAATTCCTTGTAACGATTTCATTTCAGGTGCAAGCTCGTTTTCAAGGTCTGCAACCCTTCCTTTAGTTTTGACTAGTGAAACCTTTTTATTGTCTCGAAAAGCAACGCCTGCAGAATCATAACCGCGGTATTCTAACCTTTTTAATCCCTCTACCAAAATTGGCAGCACATTTCTTTTAGAAACACCTCCAACGATTCCACACATTATTTCTTCTTCCAGTTTTTCTTTGTGCTTTGTTTAGATCGGCCAAAAGCTAGCGAGTTTGCAGGAACATCCTGGGTGATGACTGAGCCTGCTGCAATGTAGGATTTTTTCCCAATTTTTACTGGGGCCACCAACGAGCTATTAGTCCCTACAAAAACATTTTCAGCAATCTTTGTTTGATGTTTCTTTTTACCGTCATAATTGCAAGTGATTGTGCCAGCCCCTATATTTGATTTTTTTCCGATATCTGCGTCACCCAAATATGCGTGGTGGTTTGCCTTTGCACCTTCTCCAAGTTTTGAATTTTTTATTTCGACAAAATTTCCTACTTTACTTGAATTATCAAGAATGGCTCCTGACCTTAATCTTGCAAATGGACCGACCTCAACATTTGATAACACCTTACTATCTTCAATAGAACAAAAATCTTTAATAGTGGTTCCCTCTAATATTTTTGAATTACTTATCAAACAATTTGATTCAATAACAACATTGTCTCCAAGCTGAACATTGCCTTTAAGTGTGACATTGTTTCCAATTTTTACATCTTTTCCAACTTTTAGAATTCCTTCTACATAGCAAGTATTTTCATCTTTAAAAATTGTTCCTTTTTGTTTGGCTGCTTTAATATTCATTCCAACCATTGCTTTGTAAAGATCGCTTAATTCTTGCTTATTATTCGCTCCTAAGACCTCTTCCTGATCTATTAAACATGAGCCAATTTTCTGTTTGATTTGCTTTGCGTATGAAACTAAGTCGGTTAAGTAATATTCTCCAGCTACATTATTCCTTACTAAGGTTTTTAACCCTTTCTTTAAAAATGCATTTTCTACAATCATTATCCCACTAAAGATTTCTTTGATTTGTTTTTCTTTATTGTTTGAATCTATTTCTTCTCGTATAAAACTTATATCCGAGCTTTCTGATCTAACCACCCTTCCGTATCCCTTGGGTTTTTTTAAGACCGTTGTCAGTATTGAGATTTTTTTTCTTTGTGCTGATTTAATGAGTTTTTTTAAAGATCTAGCAGAAACAAGAGGCACATCAGAATAGAGCACTATTGTTTTGCCTTTGTCAGGCAAGTATGGAGAGGCCTGTCTCACAGCATGCCCAGTTCCAAGCCTCTCTTTTTGTTCACAAAAAATAAAATCACCTGCATTATTTTCTAGTACGTATTTTTTTACCTCGTCTTTTTTATACCCTGTTACAAGAATTGTTTTATCAGGTTTCATCTTTTTAATGGTGTCTAGTGAATGTTGAACAAGAGGGTCTGACCCAAGCATAACTAAGGGTTTAGGGAGATTTGTTTTCATTCGCTTGCCCTCTCCAGCAGCAAGCAAAACTATACTTAAACTCATAAAATTTAAATGGTGTACGTTCTTTGTTACTTTTTAAGTTTAACGTTCTTTTTAAGAGCTTCAATAGCACGCAACTGAGATAGTGATTGAGTGAGTTGGGATGAAACTTCTGCAAAGTCTTTTTGGTCTTTTTTATCCTTGAGTAATTTTTCAGCTTCTTCTTTTGCTTTTAGAATTTTTGATTCATCTAAATCGTCAGCTCTGACAGCGGAATCAACAAGAATTGTAATATTTTCTGGCTGGACTTCAGCAAAACCTCCGTTAGTAAAAAACACTTCTTCACCCTCATCCCGTATCATTCTTACTGGGCCTGGTTTCAAGGTAGCAAGTAGTGGGGAATGCCCTCTGATAATACCAAGCTGGCCCTCAACACCATCCATTACCACCATCTTTGCCTCACCCTCAAACAGTGTGGTTTCTTGCGAGATGAAACTTATGCTAATCACTTTCTACTGTTTTAGCTTTTTCTAAAACCTCTTCTATTGAACCAACCATATAAAATGCTTGCTCTGGAACATCATCATGAACTCCATCAAGAATTTCTTTGAATCCTTGAATGGTATCTTTTACAGACACATATTTTCCTGGGGCTCCAGTGAAAACTTCTGCAACAAAAAAAGGTTGAGATAAAAACTTTTCAACTTTTCTTGCTCTAGAAACAGTTTTTTTATCTTCATCTGATAGCTCGTCCATACCAAGAATCGCAATTATATCTTTAAGCTCTTTATATCTTTGCAGTACTCCTTGCACTCTTTGCGCTACTTCATAATGCTCTTGCCCAACCACCAGTGGATCAAGTTGTCTAGATGTTGAATCAAGTGGGTCGACAGCGGGATATATTCCAAGCTCTGAAATTCTTCGTGATAATACTACTGTAGCATCTAGGTGGGCAAATGTTGTTGCTGGCGATGGATCGGTAAGGTCATCAGCTGGCACATAAACTGCTTGTATTGAAGTAATAGAACCTGTTTTAGTAGAGGTAATTCTTTCTTGAAGCACTCCCATTTCTTCTGCTAGGGTTGGTTGGTACCCTACAGCTGAAGGCATTCTTCCAAGCAGAGCAGAAACCTCAACACCCGCTAAAGTGTATCTATAAATGTTATCAACAAAAAGTAAAACGTCTCTCCCCTCATCTCTAAATTTTTCGGCCATTGTAAGGCCTGTTAAGGCAACTCTTAATCTATTTCCTGGAGGCTCGTTCATCTGACCATAGACTAATGAAACTTTGTCTATAACTTTTGAATCAGTCATTTCATGATAAAAATCGTTACCCTCTCTCGTTCTCTCCCCAACGCCTGCAAACACTGAATAGCCTGAATGTTCTATAGCAATATTTCTTATAAGCTCCATCATGTTGACAGTTTTTCCTACACCTGCACCACCAAAAAGACCAACCTTTCCACCTTTAGCAAAAGGACAAACCAAATCAATAACTTTTATTCCGGTTTCAAGAATTTCATTGGAATCTGAAAGCTCAATGTATTCCGGTGGTTTTCTGTGGATTGGTAATCTTTCCTTAGTTGGGATATCCCCCTTCATATCTATTGGGTCACCTAAAACATTCATTATTCTTCCTAATGTTGGTTCTCCAACTGGAACACTTATTGGTGCTTTTGTATTTTTTGCAGCCAAACCTCTTTTTAAACCCTCAGTGGTGCCCATTGCGACAGTTCTAACAATCCCATCTCCAAGTTGTTGTTGTGTTTCAAGCACCAAGTTATTTTCTTCTACTACTAAAGCATCATAAATGTTGGGTATATTTTCTTTACTAAACTCAACATCTATGACTGCTCCTATTATTTGTTTTATTACACCTACATCACTCATTTTTTCTCCTTAAATTTATATTGCTGCAGCTCCACCCACAATTTCTGAAAGTTCTTGTGTAATTGAGGCCTGTCTCGCATTGTTGTAAACCAGTTGAAGTCCTTTAATTATTTCTTCTGCATTCTCAGAAGCATTCTTCATTGCAATCATTTTTGCTGCCTGCTCGCAGGCGTTATTTTCAATTACGGCCTGAAAAATTTGTGTTTCTATGTACCTTTTTAATAGGCCATCTAAAATTTCTTTTGAGGTAGGTTCATATATATAATCCCAAACCTTGCTCTTCTTGTTGTCGCCTTCATTCGGTATCTCTGCAATTGGTAACAACTTTTTCTCAAACGGTTTTTGAGTCATAGTATTTACATACTCATTTGCAAAGATGTAAACGTTGCCAACCTTGCCTTGCTCAAACTCTGATATTGCTATTTGAGCAGCTCCTATTACATCTTCAATTAAAGGTATGTCCCCTAACTTAGAAGCAGTTCCTAAAACCTCAACATCTTTTAATCTTGAAAATGTATCTGCTGCTTTTTTGCCAAATAAAACTAATTTTACAGCCCTTCCTGATTTTTGATTTTTTGCCATCTGGTTTAGAGCTTGTTTAAATAAATTTGTATTTAGACCCCCACATAAACCTTTATCTGTGCCAACAATAATGTAAACATCTGATTTTATATCTGGAGTTTTAAAAAAAGGATGCTTGTACTCAGAGCTTGCTTTTGAAAGATTATCAATCAGTTCGATTATTTTATTTGAATATGGCTTTCCCTTTTTCATTGCATCCTGTGTTTTTTTCATTTTGCTTGAGGCAACCAACTCCATTGCTGATGTAATCTTTTTGGTGTTTTGAACACTACCAATCTTTTTTCTTATTTCTTTTGTTTGTGCCATTAAAATGAACCCTCTTTCATAAAACCTTCTAAGACCTTCTTATACTTTTTCTGAATCTCTTCATTCCAATCGCCAGTGCTGTTTATCTCTTCCCAAACATCCTTATGTTTTGACTTAAAGTAACCCCTTAGGTTTTCTTCGAACGATTGCATTTTTTCTTTTTCAACATCTTTAAGGTATTTAAATTCAATCGCGAACAATACTATTGAGATACATGCAACAGATCTTGGTGAAAACTGAGTTTGTTTGAAAAGTTCTGTTATTCGTTGGCCATTTTCAAGTTGTTCTTTAGTTGCATCATCGAGATCAGAAGCAAATTGTGAGAAAGACTCTAGCTCCCTGAATTGTGCTAAAGCAAGCTTCACTCCTCCTCCTAATTTTTTAATTATTTTAGTTTGTGCAGCACCACCAACTCGTGAAACTGAAATACCAACATTAATTGCGGGTCTAATTCCTGAATTAAATAGATCGGTTTCCAAAAAAATCTGACCATCTGTAATAGAAATAACATTTGTTGGAATAAATGCTGAAACATCGCTTGCTTGTGTTTCAATAATTGGTAACGCTGTCAGTGAGCCTGTCTTTCCTTTAATCTTTCCATCAGTAAACCTTTCAACGTAATCTGGATTTACTCTGGAAGCACGCTCTAGAAGCCTTGAGTGTAAATAGAAAATGTCTCCTGGATATGCCTCTCTACCAGGGGGTCTTTTTAAAAGCAATGAGATTTGTCTATATGCAACCGCATGCTTCGATAAATCATCGTAAATAATTAAAGCATCTTCTCCTCTGTCTCTGAAGTATTCGCCCATTGTGCAACCAGAATATGGTGCAATAAATTGAAGTGAAGCGCTCTCTGCAGCGCTGGCTGAAACAATTATTGTGTTTTCAAGGGCACCAGCTTCTTCAAGTTGCCTTACAACAGTTGCTACTGTCGATTGTTTTTGTCCAACTGCAACATAGACACAAGTAATATTTGAATCTTTTTGGTTAATTATGGTATCTACTGCAATAGCAGTTTTACCAGTTTGTCTGTCTCCAATTATTAATTCTCTTTGGCCCCTTCCTATTGGAACCATTACGTCAATAGATTTGAGACCTGTCTGCACAGGTTGATCAACCGACTGTCTGTCAATAACGCCAGGAGCCACAACCTCTATAGGAGAAAAACCATCACCTTTGATTTCGCCTTTTCCATCTATTGGTCTTCCCAAGGCATCAATAACTCTTCCTTTTAACCCTTCTCCAACTGGTACTTCTAATATTCTTCCAGTGGTTTTAACTTTTTGTCCTTCTTTAATATGACCTGCATCTCCCAGCACAACAGCTCCAACTGAATCCGTTTCAAGGTTAAGTGCCATTCCCAGTGTTCCTTCACCAAAGTCCAATAACTCACCATACATTGCATCTTCAAGCCCATGTATTTGAACTATGCCGTCTGCGGTAGATAAAACTTCGCCAACATTTGACTCGGTTTGGGCTCCTTGGAACCCATCTATTTTCTTTTTAATAATATTTGATATTTCTGAAGGGTTAATTTTTGTTGTCATATTTTCTCCTTATGTTGCCAACATTGTTTTAAGTTCGTTGTATCGGTTATCTAGGCTTAAATCTATCTCATTGTCTTTGTATTTGAGTATTATTCCACCCATAATATTTTTTCTTATCTCATACTTTATTGGCGTAGAGGTCCCTATGTTATTTTTTACAAATTCTTCAACCCTTGACTTGATCTCTTCTGATGGGTTTTGATTTACAGCTACCTTAACCGGTATGTTGTTTTGTTTCTTTTGTGCATATCCTATAAAGTGATTAAAAATATCAGGAACAAGCTCGAATCTATTATTATTAGAGAGAGTTTTAGCAAATGCCTCTAAGGCTTGATTTCCAGCGAATAATTCTAGTAAGACTCTTAATTTTTCATTTTTGTCTATGGTTTTATTTTTAAAAAAACTTTTTAAATTATTTTCATAATTGCTAGATCCCAGATCACCAAACAACACCAAGACTTCTTGACACAGGTTTTCATCTAATGTTGAAAAGAGTCCTTTTGAGTAGATTTCAAGAATTTTTTTCATTTCCTAAAGTCCTCAAGGCTCTGATTTATTGTGTCTTCATGGTTTGCAGAAGATATTTCTTTGGAGATGATCTTTTTTGCTGCTGACATCACATTGGAGGCAAAATCTTTTTCTAATGACTTTTTTGCATTAACAACTTCTTTCTCAATCTCTGATTGAGCCGATCCAACTATCCTCTCCTTCTCTTCTAAAGCTTTGTTTTTTGCATCTTCGACAATTTTTTCAGATTGAGATTTTGCGTTATCCAAGACTTTTTTTGCTTCACTTTTGGCATTACTTATCATTTTTTTGGATTCAGCTTCAGCCTCGACAATTTTTTTTGCACTATCTTCTGAATCTTTAAGGCCTTGTTCTATTTTTGCAGCCCTTTCTTCCATTGCCGCTAGCAAAGGTGGCCAAACAAATTTCCAACAAAACCAAACAAATAAGCCGAAGGCTATCATTTGTCCTAAAAGTGTAGCGTTGATATTCATTATTTATGCAACAAACAATACATAGAAAGCTAAACCAACTGAAATCATTGGCACAGCATCGACCAAACCTATACCTAAAAAGTACGTTGGTCTAAGTTGATCTTCTAGTTCTGGTTGTCTAGCAATTGACTCTATGAGTTTTGAGCTTAATACTCCAGCCCCTACTCCAGCCCCTATTGCAGCCAATCCAAACATAATTCCAGCTCCGATAAATTTTGCAGCTTCTACTTCCATATTTACAACCTCCTTAATGTTGTTCAAACTTTTCGTGTGCCATATTCATATAAACGACCGTAAGCATCATAAATATAAACGCTTGCAGCACAACAATTAATATATGAAATATTGCCCAAACTAAACTTAATATAGTACCAAAAACCCCAAAAACTATTCCTGTAACTGATAATTGCCATGCAACCATCCCTGCAATTAACAAAAATATCATTTCTCCTGCATAGAGATTTCCATACAATCTAAGGGCGAGTGAAAGTGGTTTAGCCAACATATCTATTACTTCAACAAACAGATTTGCCGGCAACATCCAGGGCCCAAAAGGGTGAAGTGTAATAGACTTTATAAAACCAATTAAACCTTTTTCTTTAACACTAAAAAATAGATATAAACAAAAAACTGACAATGCCAGCGCTGCTGTTAGGTTTAAATCTGTTGTTGGTACAACTTTTAAATATGGAACCCCTAACAATTCAGCTGGATATGGTATTAGGTCAACAGGAACCAAATCCATTAAGTTCATTAATAACACCCACACAAAGATGGTTAGTGCCATTGGTGCAATTAAGGTGTTCTTGCCTGTTTTGAATGTTCCTTTTACAACACCATTCACAAAATCAACCAACATTTCAATGAAAGTTTGAAGTTTTGTGGGTTTGTATAGTGAGAAATTTTTTGCTGCTCTGGAAAATATAAATAAGAACACACTTCCAAGCAACACTGAAAAGAATAAGGTGTCTACATGAAAAGCCCAGAAACCCATTTCTGAAACCTCTGACTTGCTATGTGCAAAAGTCCAAGTATCTTCAGAGAGAATTTCTAATGACCCATCTTTATTTTCTCTTTCGTAACCCTCAGGTAGTTTTCCGAATACAAGGTTCTGAAGATGGTGTTGTAAATAATCTTGAAATGTTGATTCTGTTTTTTCTGACGCCATGGGTGCCGTAATTTTAATTTAATTTTTGAGAAGTTTGTAGGGGTTATAGTGAAATTTTCTCTATGATTCCATCTAACTCATCATACGAGAAATATTTAATGATTAGCTTACCTTTCCCTTTGCTGTCATTTATTGTAACTTTTGAGCCAAGCTTTGAACTCAAAGCTGACTCTAAATTAATTTCGTCCCGTGTTTTTGGTTTTTTTGTGGCTGTCTTGAAGTCTTTTGTTTTTAGAGCAGTCTCAAGATCTCTCACCGACATTTTTTCCTCAACCACTTTTTTGGCCATAGTGTCTGCAAGATTTGCCTCTAGGCCTAGCAGAATTTTAGCATGGCCCTCTGAAATCTTATCGCTTGAAATTAGTTCTTGGATTTTGGTAGATAATGAAAGAAGCCTTAGTGAGTTAGCTATTGAGCTTCTAGGTTTTCCGATACTTTCCGATAATTGTTCTTGTGTGTATTTAAATTCGTCTTTTAGTCTTTGGTAGCCTCTTGCAACCTCAATACTATTTAGGTCTTCTCTTTGCACATTTTCTAAAATAGCTATTTCAAGTGATTTGGTATTAGAGGCAATTGTAACTACAGCGGGTATTTTTTTGAGCCCGGCTATTTTGGAGGCCCTAAATCTTCTTTCCCCAGCTATTAATTCAAACCCCTCTCCTTCTTTTCTAACCAAAATTGGTTGTATAACCCCATGTTTTTTTATTGATGTGGCGAGTTCATTAATTTTTTGCTCGTCGAAAATTGAGCGAGGTTGATATTGATTTGTTTTTATCTTTGAAATTTGTATTTGATCGGAAGATGTTGTGTCGGGTTTTGATTTTTTTTGCTGCGTTTTTTTCGCGTTAGATTTTGGAGCATCTCCAAGCAGGGCTTCCAGCCCTTTATTTAGTGCTTTTTTTCTCTGCATTTTCAAATCTTCTTATAAACTCACCAGACAGACTTAAGAAAGCCTCCCCGCCTATAGACTTTATATCATAATCAACTATAGATTGGCCATAGCTAGGTGCTTCCGCTAGCCTTACATTTCTCGGAATTATTGTATTTAACACCATACTTTTAAAGTGCTTCTCTAGTTGGTTGGAAACTTCTCTCGTAAGCCTATTTCTCCAGTCTGCCATCGTTCTTAGGATACCAATAATTTCGATTTGGAGGCCTCTTGATTCATTAAGTTGCTCAATGGTTGATTTAAGGGTTACAAGCCCTTCAAGAGCATAGTACTCACACTGGACTGGGACAAGGACACTCCTGCAGAACTCCATGGCATTGATTGTTAAAAGATTCAGTGATGGTGGGCAATCAACCAAAATATAGTCAAATTCACTTGGAATTTTAAGCTTCTTTGAAAAAAACTTTTCTCTTTCTTTCGTGCTTTCAATTATTTTTTCAGTGGCAACAAGGTTTTGGTTTGCTGGTATTATTTTGTATCCACCACTTGCATTGAGGATATATCTTTTAATATTGTCTTGATTTTCAAAGTGCTCATATAGTGAGTCGCATGTGTTTTTTGAGATACCGGCCGCTGAAGTGGCGTTGCTTTGGGCATCAATGTCGATTAATAAAACTTTCCTTTTAGCTTTTGCAAGCGCAGCCGCGAGATTTACTGCTGTTGTCGTTTTTCCAACTCCACCTTTTTGATTTGTTATCGCAATTTTAATTGTCATAAACTTCCACAACACACATTTTTCCAAGATTTGATTTATATGGGTGTATTTTATAATCATATAACAAAGGCTTTGCTTCTAATATCTCTTCTTGAGTTTTTTCATTATTCTTTTTTAAAAACATAAGGTTTGTTCTAAGTTTATTTTGTTTTATTTTTTCAAGTGTTTTTCTAATTGTAGAAAATGCCTTAAAAACAGCGGTATGCTTTTCTTTAATTATGTGCTCCTCCATTCGTAGATGGCAACAGATTGTGTTTTTAATTAACAGTTTCCTTATGAGGTTTTTTTGAAATTCAACTTTCTTGAGATTTGAGTCTACACTCACAAGTTTTAAATTTTGATCAACAGCCGCCCAAACCAAACCAGGCAAACCGGCTCCCGAACCATAATCAACAATTGTTTTTTCACATGCTTTTATGCAAGCCTCTTTTGCCTTTAAACAGTCGTTTATCTGTTCTTTATAAAAGGTTTCGTAATGTTTGTATGCTGTTAGATTGTGCTTGTGGTTGGCTTCAATGACGAGCTGTGAAAATTTTTTTAGCAGAGCTTTTTTATCTTCTGATAGCATCAAGCTTTTTGGCGTGTATTGTTAGAACGTTTAAAGCGGCGGGTGTAATCCCTTCTATTTGGCTGGCATCGAAGAGCGTTTTTGGCTTGAAATGATTAAGTTTTTCTTTCAGCTCTCCAGACAACCCAACGACTTCTTCATAATCGAAAATTAAGCCTAATGAGAACTCATCTAAAGTTTTCATTTTTTGAATTTCTCTTTCTTGTTTTTTTACATAGCCTGAATATTTAACATCATAATAAACATCCGTAATCTCAGTATTTTTTTCTACCATTAGTTTTTCTATATCATGTTGGGTAAAGTCGTTGCGTTTGCAAAGGTCATAAAGTGTGACTTTTTTTCCTGATATTTTCACTGAATTATGTTCAAGACTGTCTAGTATTTTTTTCTTGTTTTTTTGTTTTTGCTTATAAATTTCTTTCCTTTCTTTACTTATCAGATCTAGTGCTTCTGCAATATCAAACATCCTTTCATCTGCATTTTCTTGTCTTAAAAGAAGCCTGTGTTCTGCCCTTGAAGTAAACATTCTATACGGCTCACTGACCCCAAATTTAGTAAGATCGTCCACCAGAACACCCAAATAAGAGTTTGTTCTCTCAGGGACCCAGCCCTTTCTCCCTAAACACATTAGTGAGGCATTAATGCCGGCAATTAAACCTTGAGCTGCAGCTTCCTCGTAGCCAGTTGTTCCATTAATTTGACCTGCAAGATAAAGGTTTATAGACCCTTTAAGGAGAAGGTCTTTCGTCATGTTTCTAGGGTCTATATAATCATATTCAACGGCATAACCATATTGAAGAATTTTAGCACTTTCAAAACCTTTGATTGATTGTACATACTCGTCTTGTGTTTCTCTTGGTAGGCTTGTTGAAATTCCATTTGGGTACATCCAATCCGACTCAATGCCTTCTGGTTCTAGAAAAATTTGATGATTCTGTTTTTCTGAAAATCTCACAACCTTGTCTTCAATAGAAGGGCAATACCTTGGCCCAACTCCGCTTATGAGACCAGAGTACATAGCTGATTTCTTTATATCTCTGTTGATAATTTTGTGGGTTTCTTTGTTTGTTCTTGTAATGTGACAAACTGTTTGTTTTGGGTGTGGGTTTTTTTTCCCTAAGAACGACATGTACAGGTTGTCTTCCCCTGGTTGAATCTCAAGACCATCAAAATTTATTGATTCTTTTGATAACCGGGGTGGTGTTCCTGTTTTAAGACGTCCAAGTTTGATGTTTTTAGATAGGAAAAACTTTTCTAAACCAGAAGATTTCTTCTCATCTATTCTTCCGCCCTCTTCTTTTTTGGATCCAATCAGTATCGAGCCATTAAGAAAAGTGCCTGTTGTGAGAACATACGCTTTTGCAATATAGGTGCCCTTCCTTCCCTCAGCACAAGTTATTTTATTTCCATCATCTAAAAAATTCCTTATCTCATCTTCGATAACTGTTACATCAAATTTTTTGATATATTTTTGGATCGTCTCTTCATAAAGCAACTTATCCGTTTGGGCTCTAAGCGCTTGAACCGCGGGACCCTTCTTTTTATTAAGGGTTTTAAACTGAATGCCTGAAAGGTCTGTGGCCTCACAAATAACGCCCCCCAGAGCATCTATCTCTCTAGCAAGGTGCGTTTTCCCAATACCGCCAACTGCAGGATTGCACGACATGCGGCCAATTTTTTTCTGGTCTAGAGTTATAAGAGCAACATTTAAATTTAGCCTTTTCCCGGCAAGGGCTGCCTCTACTCCAGCATGTCCTCCTCCTATTACTATTAAATCAAACTTATTATTCATCTTATGTTTATTGTTATTATTAAGTATTAAATTATCTGTTAATAACCGCTGATTATATATTTAAAATCAGGCTCTAATCAAAAGTTAACTATGTTGTTCTGTTGTGAACAAACACTTAGTTAAAGAAGTTTTTATTGTGTGTAAATTGTTAACAAAAAAAACCCCACACTTTAACAACAGGAAAACTACTTACCTATACAGAACTTATTAAATATCTCACTAAGAATTTTTTCATTATCATATTCTCCGTAAATTTCTTTTAACATGATTAACGATTCCCTAATATTTTGCGCTGTTATTTCAAAAAAATCTGAATCACCACTATTTAAAGATAGCTTATTTTTTGCAGCCTCTAATTTTTTATAAACCCTTTCTGAAACGTAAAAAACTCTACCCTCTTTCTTAAGTTTTTTTAATATAGTTTTTTTTAACACCTCAATACCACTTCCGGTTTTAGCAGATGTGAGCAACCAATGTTTAGGAGAAGATCCCCCATCAATTAGGTCACACTTATTTAACACTTGAATATCTGTTTTAGGCTTTTCAAGTGAAATGTTTGTAGGATCGCTAACCCAAATAGAGACTTCAGCCTCCTCCAAAGCTTTGAAAGATTTCTTAACACCTTCCTCCTCAACAAAAGATTTCCCCTTTCTCAGCCCTGCAGTATCGCTTACCTCAATATCCAGCCCATTTATAACCATATCTTTTCTGACTATATCTCTCGTTGTTCCGGCATCTTTTGAAACAATAGCAACATCAGACCCTAACAAAGAATTAAACAGAGAGGACTTTCCTGCATTTGGAAGGCCCAATATTGCAACCTTTCGTTTTCCCTCAATATTCCTCATAGGACGATAATCAACTAACAGCTTTTCTATACACTTAACATTGTTGTTTAGCCTTTGTTGAATGGTTTTTTTCTCAACGTCACCAACACCACCCTCATCAGAAAAGTCTAACTGTGACTCTATTTCAACCATGAGCTTTTCCAAATCTCTGGATAAAGAAAGAACTAAAGAGCCTAACTCGCCTTTTCTAAAACTATCAAGAGAAACTAGATCATCTTCTGTGCCTGCTTCAATACCCAACAATATGCTTTCAGCCTCATCAAGACCAATCTTACCGTTCATGAAAGCACGTTTGCTAAAATCTCCCCTTTCAGCTTCATTCATTCCAAAACCATCCAACAGCTTAAAAACGCCTGACACAATTACAGGGTTACCATGACAGTGAATTTCAACTACATTTTCACCGGTAAATGACTTTGGGGAAGGAAAGTTCAGAACTAAACAGCTGTCAGAGTAGTCCCCTATTTTAAGCGCCCTTACAAAACAACCATTTGTGTTTTTTTTAATGTTTAATGATTCAAGAAATTTCTGAACTTCGACCCCACCAGTTGCTCTTACAACCGCAATAGCTGACCTTCCAGGAGGAGTTGCTAACGCATAAACTGAATGTTGCTTGCTAGCCACCTGCCCCACTGCCATCGGGCTCAAGCCTGCCCATTATAATTACTTGTGGAACAATTGATAACAGCATGTTAATCACTGAATATATTACAACACCAGCAGGCATGAAAAGGAAAATAATAGTTATCATTGGCGGGAAAACAACCATCATTTGCTGTGCAATTTGAGCCTGCATGCCTTGAGTCTGAGGAGGTTTTGGCATCATCTTTTGAGAACCAAACATTAATAAACCCATTAAGATTGGTGTTATTAAGAATGGGTCTGATTCAGCAAGGTCAGGAATCCATAAGAAAGATTCACCTCTGAATTCGATTGCCTCTCTTGTAACCCAAAACATTGCTATAAAAATTGGGAATTGAGCAAAAAGAGGCAAGCAGCCTGCCGCTGGATTAAATTTCTCTTTTCTGTATAGCTCTGTCATTTCTTTGGCAAGTTTTTGCTGGTCGCCCTTATTTGCTTGCTGGATCTCTGCCAAACGTGGCGAAAGTTTACGCATTTTAACCATTGAGTTTATCTGCATAATTTGAAGAGGAGACAAAACCAGCTTAAACAAGACCGTTAAGAGAACAATTGCTACACCCCAATTTTGAACAAAACCAAAAAGGAAATTAAGGACAACTATAAAGAACTCTCCAATACCATAAACAAAACCTAGATCCAGATTATATTTAAAATGAGGGGCAATAGTTTCAAGGACCTCTTTCTTTTTTGGCCCAATAAAAACATTTGTATTGCTAGACATTAATCCACTTGAACTCAACATTTGTTCATCAAACCCAAACCTAAAAAGCCCATTTGAGTCTTGCGGGTATAGTGAAATCTTTTGCTCAACCTCGTCATCGAAAACAGCCACAACAAAATGTTTTTGGGAGTGACCTACCCAATGCCCTAAATAGCTCTCTCTTGATGTTATTGAGGATAGAGATTCATCATTAAATGCATCTTCAGTTGTGCTGAAAGCTAGATGATCTCGTGAAAAAGCCGTTCCATAATCTACAGATTTATTCTTGTTTCTATAAAATGTTTTAAAAATATTTACTGCCCCATAGGATGGCACAGCTAAAGACAGCTTATCTGAAATATTCAATATATAGCCGTCCAACAATGAGTATGTTTTCTCTAATTTATTTCCAACCTCATCTTCTGATAACAGCGTGATTGTTGTTTGGTCTTGCTGGATGACCTTATACTCCCCGCCGGAAAAACCTGAGACACTTGTTTTAAAGTAAAAACGCAGAAAATCATCATCTGAGAGCAACCTTGTTTTGAACAAACCATCGCGCTCAACTCTTTCCATTATGAACGCGTTACGAATAGAACCATCTTTGAGGTCTATATAAACTTCAAGATCGGAATTATAAATTTTTTCGAAATCTCCATTGGTTGCAAGGTTTTGAACGTATTTAGAGGTGGCAACCTTTTCACTTTTATTTACCCCTCCCCATTCAAAAACCAACAGCATTACAAAAACCATTGTTATGATTAAATATATATGTCGTGGATTAAGCATTTTTTAAATATTCATTAAATAGATCCTTTTCAGGATCACAGTTAGACTTAAATTTTACCAGAAAATGGTAGCCCAGACTCGAAGATTTCCCCTTTCTAAATATTTCTTTAGTTTTTCTTCTAATCTCATTTCTCCTGACAGAGCTTTTTACAATTTTTTTGGGGATCATTACCAGCACTGACCCGGGCCCTTCAGTTTTTTGCCTATAAACTGAAATAGTCTTAGTAATATTATTCATTTCCCATGAAAACATTTTAGGTGAAATTTTCTTTATGTTATTTTTTTTATTTATTGAAAAATTTTTTTTCAAAACTTACCTAAACGGATAAAGATTTTCTGCCCTTTGATCTTCGGTTAGATAACACTGATTTTCCGGCCTTAGAAGACATTCTTTCCCTAAAACCATGAGTTCTTTTTCTTTTTAAATTTGTTACTTTGAGAGTTCTTTTCATTTTTATCCACAGTTTTTTAACAAATAATCAATATACTTGTTACATGTTATTAAAAGCTTTTGTATTATAAACTTATCGCGATGTCTAACAAGGTTTCTACAATAAATATTTTTAACAAAGGTGTACAACATTTAGAAAAACAAATAAACACCACAGAATACAACTCTTGGGTAAAACCTCTTCATTTTGAAGTAAAGGAAAATAACTTTAACATTTATGCTCCTAACTCTTTTATTGGAGATTTCTTCAAAGATAAATATTTACCTGTCATTACTGAATTTTTAGAAAATCATATTGGTAGGAATAAATTTATTCTTAATGTCTCTGTAGAAAATAAAACAAAAGAAAACATAAATGTCACTGGCCTTAACAATAACTATACATTTGATACATTCGTAGAGGGTAAATCCAACCAAGTTGCATTGGCGGCAGCAAAACAAGTAGCCGAGCAAGCCGACCTTACAGAGTATAATCCTATGTTTTTGTATGGTGGTGTAGGTCTTGGTAAAACACATTTAATGCACGCTATTGGAAATAAACTTTTACAAGAAAGACCTAATGCAAAAATCTGTTACGTCCACTCCGAGCGCTTTGTCAGCGATATGGTTAAAGCCCTACAGCTTGGAGCCATAAATGAATTTAAAAGATTTTACAGAAACCTTAATGCTCTTTTAATTGATGATATACAATTCTTTGCAGGCAAAGAGCAAAGCCAAGAGGAGCTTTTCCATACTTTTAACAGCTTAATTGAAGGTGGAAATTTAATGATATTTTCTTGTGATAGATACCCAAAAGAAATCGAAGGTCTTGAAGAAAGACTAAAATCAAGATTTGGTTGGGGCCTGTCTGTTGTAATTGACCCTCCAGCATTAGAAACAAGAGCCGCAATCTTACTTAAAAAAGCAGATGATATGGACATTCTCCTTCCTGATGATTGTGCATTTTTTATTGCACAAAAAGTTAAATCAAACGTAAGAGAGCTTGAGGGTGCTCTCAAAAGAGTTGCTGCTAACGCGAAGTTTGCTAAGACCAACATCGATATTAATCTTATCAAAGACTCGCTTAGAGATGTTCTTGCTATTCAGGCAAAAATGGTAACGATTTCAAACATACAAAGGGTTGTTGCTGATTACTTTAATATAAAAATGAGTGATCTACTTTCTAAGAGAAGAAATAGATCTATTACTCGGCCAAGACAAGTTGCTATGGCACTTTCAAAAGAGCTCACTAACCATAGCCTGCCTGAAATAGGAGAAGCATTCGGTGGGAGAGATCATACTACAGTTATACATGCATGTGAAAAAACAAAAGAACTCATTCAAACTAGTTTAGAGATCGAGGAAGACTACAAAAAATTAAGAAGAACACTATCTGCATAAAATGAAGTTTTCAATCAATAAAGATGAAATAATTCACCAATTACAATCACTTGCTGCTGTTGCGGATAAAAAACAAACCTTACCAATACTTAGTAATATTTATTTAAAATGTTCCGGCGATGAGCTGATCTTAAAGAGCACAGATCTTGAGGTTGAACTTGAATTTAAGCTTACAGCACAAAATTCTGAAGACGGGGAAACAACAATTCCATCCAAAAAAATATCTGATATCGTTAGAGAGCTTCCAGAAGGAGAGATAGCCTTTTCTTTGAATGATGATGGCAATAAAATGCAAGTAAAGTCATCTAGTGGGAGATATAATTTAGCCACTATATCAGCAGGAGATTTTCCTGATTTTGACACAGTCCCCTCTGATAAAACTTATGACATAAGTTCAGACGACTTATTAGCTCTAATTCAAAAAACCTCATTTGCCATGGCTAACCAAGATTGGAGGCACTATCTGAATGGATGTTTGCTCCAGAAAAATATGAACGAAGTAAATATGGTTGCTACTGATGCCCATAGACTAGCAGTCTATAAATTAAAACTTGATCAAGAGGGAGACTTTTTTGGAATTATTCCACGGAAAACTATTATTGAGCTAACAAAAATTCTTCCCAAAAATAATGAACAAATTCAATTTTATATTAACGCGAATAATATAGTATTTATGTATAAAAATTTTACATTTAAATCCAAACTTGTAGATGGAAATTACCCAGATTTTACTAAAGTAATACCATCTGGAGATGGTCTAGAAATAGGCGTTAACAGGAAAAGCCTAATAGAAACTTTATCTAGAGTATCAGTTCTATCTAGCGAAAAATTTAAAGGTGTTAAGCTTAAAACTAATGAAAATTCATTAGAGGTCTCCGCTCATAATCCAGATCAAGAATCAGCAGAAGAGTCTTTAAACATAGTATCTGGTTCGGCTCCAGGGTTTGATGTTGCTTTTAATGTAAACTACCTAAGGGAAGTTCTTGCTACCATAGACGATGATGAAATTAAATTAATTAGTTTCGGTACAGATAAGAGTGCTCTAATTGAGGGTTCTGACAAACAACAAACACTTGTTTTAATGCCTCTCCTACTCTAAGTGATACTACAAAACTTAAAACTCATCAATTTCAGATCTTATGAGCAACTTAATATTTCAATTCCTAAGGGCCTTGTATTTTTCTGCGGCGAAAATGCTGTTGGAAAAAGCTCAATTCTTGAATCTATTCAATATAATCTGACTACAAAAAGCTTTCGAAGCCTTAACCCTAATGATTTTATAACACATGGACATAAGCATTTTAATATTAGTTGTAATTTTAGTGACGATACATCAATTATTATTAAAAAAACTCAGGATTCCCCATCAATACATACTGATAAAAATAACAAAAAAATTACTAAACGCACTCTCGCTTATACTAAACCAATTTGTCTCATTGAAAGTGAGAATTTTTTCTTCACAACATCAAACCCAGAAAAGAGAAGACAATATTTAAATAAAATATTGTTCTACGTGGAACAAAACTTTTCAAAAACTATGACAAATTTCAAAAAAATTCATCAAAATAGAAATTTTGCTCTTAAAAAAGGGCAAAGTCATGAAATCAGTGTTTGGAGTGATCAGCTTTTATTAATCGAAGAGGAAATTACACGTATAAATGAACAAATTATTGCAAGAATTAATAAAGAACTCACAAATAAAGATCTATTTTCAGACTTTTATGATAAAAATCCATGGATTGGCTCTATATCTATAGATTATTTTAAGGGATATGATCATACCAAAACATATTCACAAGTGTTAAAAGAAAATCTAGATAAAGACTTAATTCTTAAACGAACATCAGATGGGCCACATAAACGTCTTTTTAAAATTTCTGTAAATAATTCTGATATAAACCTAGAACTGTCAAGAGGCCAACAGAAACTTTTATCTATTTTATTCCACTTAATACAAAGAGAAATCATCCAACAATCAACAAATATAGCTCCGTTGCTATTAATTGATGATATTTCATCAGAATTAGATAAAGAAAATCTTGAAACAATGTTAAAATATTTAGATAAAAACACTATGCAAAGTCTTATAACAATTATAGATAAAAATACAATTAATAACACAACACAAATGTTCTACGTAGAACAAAATGGAGACACATCCTATGTCAGATAGCTACGATTCCGATAGTATTAAAGTATTGAAAGGCCTAGAGGCTGTAAAAAAACGACCTGGTATGTATATAGGGGATACCGATGATGGTACTGGTCTTCATCATATGGTATTTGAAGTCCTTGATAATTCAATAGACGAGGGATTGGCAGGACATTGTACTCAGATTGATGTCATTGTGGGTAAGGATGGTTCGGTATCTGTTTCTGATAATGGAAGAGGGATACCAGTAGATAAACATGAAGAGGGCGCATCCGCAGCAGAGGTTATTATGACCGTACTACATGCAGGAGGGAAGTTTGATGAAAACAGTTACAAGGTTTCTGGTGGATTACATGGTGTAGGAGTATCTGTGGTTAATGCTTTAAGCAGTAAGCTTATTTTAGAAATAGAGCGACAGGGATCTAAATATCGCCAAGAATATGCTGATGGATTTCCCAAAACAACCTTAGACATTGTTGGAAAAAGCAAGGATACCGGCACAAAAGTCACCTTTATACCTTCAAAAAAGATTTTTTCTGACACTACTTTTGTCACAGAAACACTGATCAAACGGATCAGAGAGTTATCTTTCTTAAATCAAGGTATTGGGATTAGTGTATTAGATGAGAGAACTGGTAAAAAAGAAAATTTTAAATCCGATGGAGGTCTAAGCGAATTTGTAAAGTATTTAACTGGGAAAAAAGAAACTGTGGGCTCACCATTTTATGCAAATGCATCAATAAAAGGGATAGGTGTGGAAATAGCAGTTCAATGGACCAGCACCTACAGAGAGAATGTTCAATGTTTTACAAACAACATCCCCCAAGGCGATGGGGGTACACACTTAGCTGGATTCAGAGGTGGCCTAACTCGTGTTATCAAAAACTTTATTAAGAAAGAAGATTTAATGAGAAAAAAAGAGGTAGAGATTACAGGCGAGGACGTAAGGGAAGGTATGGTAGCAGTGATATCTCTTAAAATGCCTGATCCTAAATTTTCCTCACAAACAAAAGACAAACTTGTATCATCGGAAGCAAGACCGGCAGTAGAGGGCCTTTTAAACGATTATTTTATGGATTTCTTATTAGCTAATAAACAGCAAGCTAAAGAAATATTAGGTAAAGTGCTGGAAGCTGCCTACGCAAGAGAAGCTGCAAGAAAAGCTAAAGAGATGACAAGAAGAAAGGGTCTTCTAGACATAGGTGGCTTGCCTGGAAAGCTAGCAGATTGTCAGGAAAAAGACCCAACTCTTTCAGAATTATTTTTAGTTGAAGGAGATTCTGCCGGTGGTTCAGCCAAACAGGGAAGAAATCGAAAATTTCAAGCCATTTTGCCACTTAAAGGAAAGATTATAAATGTTCAAAAAGCTAGGCTTGATAAAGTTCTAGGGTCGAATGAAATAGGAACATTAATTACTGCACTTGGTACTGGTATTGGTATAGACGAATTTAATGTCGAGAAGCTTAGATATCACAGGGTTATTATCATGACCGATGCAGACGTTGATGGCTCTCACATAAGAACCTTACTGCTTACCTTTTTTTATAACCAGATGTACGATCTATTAGATAAAGGCCATATCTATTTAGCATTGCCACCACTATTTAAAATAAAGAAGGGTTCTAAAATATATTATGCGAAGGACGAAGAAGAAAAAGATGCAATTTTGAAAGAGATAAGGTCTGATGGACAGGATAATGCAAGAGCTCCAGAAATTCAAAGATACAAAGGTTTAGGTGAAATGAACCCGGAGCAATTATGGGAAACAACGTTTGACCCATCAAATAGACGTTTAGTTCAAATTACTTTAGATGAAGCAAGAGATGCTGTAGATGAAATTTTTGAAACCTTAATGGGAGACGAAGTAAAACCTAGAAGAGAATTCATTGACGATAATGCATTAAGAGCAGAAAACGTAGATGTTTGATTTAGAAGTATTTTAAAAAGTATTCCCTGAGCTTGTCTATAGAAACCCTTTCCTGTTTCATGGTATCTCTATCCCTGACTGTTACATCTGAGCTTTCAAGGCTATCAAAATCTATTGTGATACAGAGTGGAGTTCCAACTTCATCATGTCTTCGATAGCTCTTTCCAATATTCCCAGTATTTTCAAGGATAACTCTTCCGATACCTAGCTCTTGTAGTTTGTTTTTAATACTTTTTGCTAAAGATACCATATCCTCATTATTTTTTTTCAGAGGTATTACAGCAGCTTTAATGGGGGCAAGATGAGGTTTTAATGAAAGAACAATCCTTGAAGAATCACCAATTTCTTCCTCTTTATAAGCCTCATTAATTATCGCTAACACAGCACGATCAACACCGGCAGAGGGCTCAATTACATATGGAACAAGCCAATCTTTCATATGGGGTTCTTTTATTGCAAGTTTCGAATTTGAATCCTTATTATGCTTAACATTTGAAGCTATATTTAATTCATTTTGATTCTTAGAATGTGAGCCCAAATCAAAGTCCGTACGATTTGCTATTCCTTCTAATTCCTCAACACCATGAGGAAACTTATACATTAGATCTATTGTTGCCTTTGAATAATGTGCTAATTCTTCTTTTGGAACTTCGTATAATTCTAACTTATTTCTTGAAACTCCTTGGGCTTCCCACCAACTTAGCCTTGCTTCAATCCAATCTTTATGCCATTTTTCATCAGTTCCAGGCTCTACAAAGAATTCCAATTCCATTTGCTCAAACTCTCTTACCCTAAATATAAAGCTCTTCAAAGTTATTTCATTTCGGAATGCTTTCCCTATCTGCGCAATACCAAATGGAATGCTACGTGAAGTTGAGTCTATTACGTTTTTAAAATTTGTAAAAATCTGCTGCGCCGTCTCTGGCCTAAGGTATGCAAACGTTTTTCCATCATCTACAGGTCCAATATTTGTTTTGAACATTAAATTAAATTGTCTTGGCTCAGTCAAATCCTCCTTTTTGCAATAGTCTGGCACTTGATCTGCTCTGAAACGTTCACCACAGGACTTGCAGTCAACAAGTGGGTCTGTGAAGGTTTCCTCGTGTCCAGAATATTGCAAAACTGTTTGTTTTGTTAAAATAGCTGCATCAAGCCCTTCAACGTCATCACGGTCGTATACCATAGATTTCCACCATGAATTTTTAATATTATTTTTTAACTCAACCCCAAGCGGACCGTAATCATAAAGACCCTGCATTCCTCCATATATTTCATTTGATTGAAATATAAAGCCCCTTCTTTTACAAAGCGCCACGAGTTCATCAATATTTTTTGCTGGCAAAACGTATTCCTAAAGTTAGTAATAAAAGCTATTCTATTACTTTAAGAATGTTTCTCATACTCTTCAAATTAATTTCATCCATACCATTGTTTATTTTGAGATTTTTTTCAAATTTTTTAGCGTTCTGGTTATTAATTACAAACAGTCAGCAAAAAAATACAACACAACAAAATCTCAAGCATATTGGGTTACAAAATAAAATTTCATTAACAACAAGTCTTATTTTTTCATCAGAGACCTTTTTTGAATATCCTTTTTTATGGGGAAGACCCAACAATTTTAAGAAACTTGTTGAATGCAGTGTAAAAGAACCTTTTCAAAATTCTTCAAAACCAAAATTAATATTCACACTGCATATGGGTTGTGTGGATGCAATGTTGTTTTTTGTTTCAAGCATGGTGGATAACCTTAATATTATTTTCACACCTGCAAAAAACAAATCTTTAGACACTGCAATAAAAAAGATTAGAGAGAGAAGGGGTGCTAAACTCCATCCTGCCAACCCAAGAGGGATGAATGCTTTTCTTAAAAGCTTTATTAAAAAGGAAAATATCATTATTGCTACCGATTTAGTTCCACACAATACAGGTAAATATTCGACTTTTTTTGGTAAAGAGTGCTTTTCTATTGATTTAATAGAGAAGCTATCAAAGAAAGGGACACATGATTTGTACTTTGCCTATTTTTCAAAAGGAACCCAAAAAAAATATAAACTTAACATTGAGTCAGTAGAAAATTTCATTTCAACAGATGAAATGAACAAGCATTTTGAGAGGGCAATCAGAATTAATCCTGAAATGTATGGATGGGAGTATAAAAAATTTAGAAAACTTCCAGGAAGCAAGACAAATATATATTAATTCCTCCAAAAAGAAGGGAAAAATAAAATTAAAACTCCAAACAACTCTAATCTACCTACAATCATTGCAAAGGCCAAAGTAAACTTACCAAAATCTGATAAAGATGAATAGTTTTCAGAAAAGACCCCCAAACCTGGCCCTAAATTATTAATAGCAGCAGCAGTCGCTGAAAAAGCTGAGTAAAAGTCTATATCTTGAAAAATTAGCGTGAAGAGGAATAGTAAAAAGAAAGCAATATAAAAACCCAAGAAAGCAAAAACTGATTCAACCTGATTGCTTTCAACTTTTATCCCATTTATTTTCGTGGTTTTAACAGCATTAGGGTGCATTAATTTCGTGATGTTATCAAAAGCTACTCGTAATAACATTACAACCCTCCAAACTTTCATTCCCCCACCAACTGACCCTGAGCAAGCACCAATAAATGCAATAATAAATATAAAGAATGGTAATGCCTGACCAAAGTTATCTAAAGGCATTAATGTAAATCCTGAGGTGGTAACTATAGAAATAGTTTGAAAAAAGCCATATCTTACTGCTTCGGATAATGATAGATTTTCTTTAAATATTAGTAACATGATAGATACAATAATTGAGAATAATAAGATAAATATAAAAAACATAAACTCATCATTTTCTAAATAATTTTTAAATTTAAACCTAGTAATTGAAAGAAAGTGAAGCCCAAAATTTGAGGCAGAAATAAACATAAAGATCATAGCTACTAGTTCAATACTAGGGTTTTGGAAATATCCAAAGTTACCATCATAAGTTGAAAATCCCCCAATAGAGACTGTGCTAAAACTATGAGCAAAAGCATCAAATGTAGTCATTCCTACAAGCCAATAACTACCAGCGCAGAGAAAGGTAATGATTAGATAGAATTTTAGTAAAGACCTTGCCGTTTCTCTTAATCTTGGTGAAAAGCTTTTTTCAGCAAAACCAGACGTTTCCGCCTGTAATACTTTTATACCTCCTGAAACAGCAGGAATAATTGCTAAAACAACTATCACTAACCCAACTCCTCCTGCCCATTGAAGTAGCTGCCGATACATAAGCAAATGTTTTGGAAGATCAATTAAACTTGAGATTGTTGTAGAGCCAGTAGTTGTTAACCCTGATACAGCCTCAAAAAAAGAATCTGTATAGGTCATCCCATAATTAAAAAATGGTATTGCAGCTATAAGCGAAACTAGCACCCAGCTCACAAGAGTTATTAAAAATCCATCTCTTGGGGTGTAGATAAATTTTTTACTTCTTAGTGTAAAAAGTATCACTCCAGAATATCCTACCCCTAATAGCAACATTAGGCCCATTACTTCATCAGTGCTTTGATTAAAATAACTAATTAAATATGATGGAAGAGCTACCAGAAGTGAAAAAAATAAAAATATAGGTCCTAAAAATCTTAGCACCTTTAAAAGAGTAGTCATTTGTATTTATTATAAAACGAATCAAATGCAGACTTGTCTTTATAAAATATCAGTAAGTGGTCTCCTTCTTTTATTTCAAAAACACCATGTGCCATAAACACCTCATCTTCTCTGCAAATTGCTGGAATATTCATAGAGCCATTAAGTTCTAGATCAGCTATTTTTTTACCAATTATTTTGCTTATAGAATCATCTACATTTAGTTCAATAACTTCAGCCACTCCCTTTTTCACTTTATGTGCGTTAAACACCAATCCTTTTCTAATATATTTTAGTATATGTGAAACCGTTATCTGAACAGGCGATACAATTATATCCAGATCATTTCGATCTATCAGATCAAAGTAGGCCTCCTTATTTATGATCGTAATAGTTTTTTTAGCACCCAGCTTTTTTGCCATGAGTGAGCATAAAACATTTGTTTCATCATCCTGTGTCACGGCAATAAAAACATCACAATCATCTATTCCTTCACTTGACAAAAAATCTTTATCAGCGGCATCTGCATTTAGAATTAAAATACTGTCCAATTCCTCTGCTGCATCTTCACATCGTTTTTGATCTTTCTCTATAACTTTTACATTAAACTCTTCAAATATTTTATTAGCTAACAATTTCCCTATGTTTCCACAACCTGCAATATAAATATTCTTATACCTATCTTCGAGCTTTTGTAGCTCTCTTGTCACTTGTTCTATATGTTTTTCATCTGCAACAAAATACACCTCATCATCCTCTTCAATTACAGTTTCCCCCGTTGGCATTATTAACTCTTCCCCTCTGTATATTGCTGGGATCCTTGTTTCATAATCAGGCAAATGATCTTTAAGCTCTTTGATTTGCCTTCCAACAAGAAGGCCTGACTCTTTTGCATATACACTCACAAGTTTTAAGCGGTTCTCAACAAAATCTAAAATTTCAAGCGACCCAGGATGGTGTAATAACTCTCTAATTTCTTCAGTTATTAGGTCCTCTGGATTTATAAAGTAATCGACCTCTGAAGCAATTTCTTCTGCAATCCCTTGATAATCTGAACCTATAAGCCTGCAAACAATTCTACCTACTTCAAAACTTGACCTTGCAACAATAGACGATAATAAGTTCACTTCTTCAGAGTCAGTTAGGCACAAAAGAAGGGTATTTTTATCTAGATTTGCTTTTGACAATGTTGCTGGAGATGAAGCGTTTCCATTTATGGTGAGAATGCCTTCTTTAGAATTTAACGAATCAAGATTTTCTTGATTATTGTCAATCACAATTACATCATTTTCTTCAGTAGA
>TARA_B100001057_G_scaffold487371_1_pt1 | contig 27196 bp, 27 predicted proteins | sample TARA_B100001057 | Tara Oceans TARA_B100001057 (sample SAMEA2621839) | marine metagenome | biome: marine biome (ENVO:00000447); feature: surface water layer (ENVO:00002042); material: "saline water (ENVO:00002010), including plankton (ENVO:xxxxxxxx)" | depth 5 m
TGCCATGGCAGTTTGCTAAACGATAGGTGGGATTACCGGACGCTTACATTCGTCTGGCAGTTGGCTGTGTTTTTTTACCCGAAGGTATTCAGAAGCTAATCTTTCCTGAAATTCTAGGCTCGGGTCGCTTTGCAGATATTGGCATTCCATGGCCTGAGCTAATGGGACCTTTCGTGGGATGGGTCGAGCTGATATGTGGGTTATTCATTCTGCTTGGTTTCGCCACCAGAGTCAACGCTATCCCGCTGACGGGCATCATGATTGTTGCACTAATTTCAACGAAAGTGCCGATCTGGCTTGGGGAAGATTGGTGGATATTCAATGTGCGAGAGTTGGATCGTTACGGCTTTTGGAGTATGGCTCATGCATCTCGCACCGACTGGGCAATGTTAATGGGATCGATTTATCTTCTGATTGCTGGCGCAGGGCGGTGGTCCGTTGATGCATGGTTAACGCGTAGAAAGTATAGTCGTTTGGCCGATTAAAGCAGGTTGCGCAGGAGCATAACATAAACCCAGCCAACTTATTGTTACCCGGCAGGATTTGCTCATTAAAGGGGCGTCAAATGGAACATAGAGACTTATATACCGGATTTATTCGCCTTCATATTTTACATCATGCAGCACAGGAGCCTATTTTTGGCATGGGAATGATTGAAGAGCTTCGCCATCATGGCTATCAAATTAGTCCTGGTACCTTGTACCCAATGCTGCATAAGCTTGAAAAATACGGTTGGCTCACCTGTTCGACGAAAGAGGTAAATGGCAAAACTAGAAAGTATTATCGCTGTACAATGGAAGGGCTAAACGCGCTGAATGAAGCGAAGATTAAATTAAAGGAATTGATAGGCGAGTTGTTGTAAGCTACCAGCAACGGAACGCTCAACGGTTTTAATTACATAATGTGGTGTGGTGACTGGACTATTCTGACAAAAGACGAGGAATTATGTACAGTACCACTGACTATGGCAAAGCTTGACTACGTTGTCACTCTCAAAACGCTTTTAAGCAGACAGATGAGAAAAAAATGAATCGATTTTATTCGTGTCGAGACAGCGAGATCCCTCCCATTTTCAGGTAGCCGGTTTTTCACAGGTACCGCTCATGGTCATGAATACTTTCGAGGCCGAGCAGCTTATCAAAAGAAAACCCGTAGCTGATTCTACCCCGGCTAGCATTCTAAGATGTCCGGTTGGCTCAATACTGCCAAGGCCAAGCGTAGTGATTGTTGTCAAAGAAAAATAGAAAATATCGACAGCTGCAGCAGGCTGTTTAAAACCTCCCAATTCCAGGGTCAGCCCTGTTGCATAGGCCAATGCAAAAATGACAGCAAGTAAAAGCTGGCTGCAAATAGCAATGAATACCACGGCCTGTGTTTTTGTCCAAACTTTACTCAGTTTTCCGACAAATTTGTCAGCAACCACCGATATATTAAAAAGGTGTAAAGCCACGCTTAATAACAGCGCTATCGCGCTGATAATTATTGCAAAAAGCATAGCTATTCCTCCAGTGGTACGAATCTTGAACTCACGTATATTTGTTCATTTATTCCCTCTTGGCGAGAGAATATTACACAAATAGTCTTTTCTTAAGTAAGGATTACATATGAAATACTCAAAATTTGCTGCAATGATTGTAACATCGACTGCCGCGATGTTTATCATGATGTACCTGAACACGTACGCAATATCGCATGTATGGTTCAGTGAAACGCGAACTTATATGGCATTGTATATGGGAGCGGGCATGGCAATCATCATGTTGGCGTTTATGCTGGGTATGTACAATAATAAAAAGCTTAACGTGACTATTTTTCTGATGGCAGCAGTGATCTTCGTCGCTTGCGTTTATCTTGTGCGTTCTCAAAGTACCGTATCTGACACTGCCTATATGAAAGCGATGATCCCTCACCATTCCATTGCCATTCTTACCAGCGAGCGCTCCAATATCGAGGATGTGCGGGTGCGTGAACTGGCAGATGGGATTATCAAAGCGCAACGAAAAGAAATTAAAGAGATGGAATGGCTGATCAATGATATTTCTAAAAATGGCAAGGCCACATCTCAGGTCCAGGCCGAGCGACGTCCACTCCCAGAGTTTGAGGGCAAACTGAATAAAGGAGAGTAAAATGAGTAAGACAGCTATCCTGTATCGAATGGTTACTGACGAACATATTTGCCCTTACGGTTTAAGATCGAAAGATTTGCTGGAGCGTGAAGGGTTTTCAATCGAAGACCATCACCTAACTTCTCGTGAAGAGACCGATAAATTTAAGGAAAAGCATGGGGTCGAGACTACGCCCCAAACGTTTATAAATGATGAGCGTATTGGGGGGTACGATGATCTCAGGGATTATTTCGGCAAAGACAAGGCAGGTCAGACAGGGACAACCTACACGCCTGTTATTACTATTTTTTCTGTAGCGGCCCTGCTGTCTCTGGCATTTCAGTATGTAGTCTCAGGTGATTTCATCTCGGTAAGAACTCTGATGTTATTTATTGCCTTTTCCATGACGCTTCTTGCAGTACAAAAGCTCAAAGATTTGTACAGCTTTACTAACTCGTTTATCACCTATGATCTATTGGCGATGAAGTGGTTGCGTTATGGCTATATTTATCCTTTTATCGAAGCTTACGCAGGAATTGGCATGGTTGCGCAGCTGCCAGCCCTTGCTGTTGCTCCATTTTCACTCTTCATCGGGACGGTTGGGGCCATATCCGTTTTCAAAGCGGTTTACATTGATAAACGGGAACTTAAATGTGCTTGTGTAGGGGGTGACAGTAATGTGCCACTTGGATTTGTTTCGCTATCTGAAAACTTATTTATGATCGCGGGTGCATTAATTATGTGGTTGATGTAAACGGTGGGCTCTTTCTACGAGCCCCTGACAATTCACGCTCAGGGCCTGCCAGAAAGAGCGGCGGCCCAAGACAGTTACTCACTCACTTTGCCGTTGACCAGTGCAAGTGGGCTATTTTCCATTCTCCGTCACGTTTGGTCAGAATTGCGGTTTCGAGTGAGCGGTATGTTTTACCGGTGTCAGTGGTATTAACGGAAATCAAGAGTGAGGTCGCGGAATCGCGATACTCTGTCACCCGATGCTCCAAAAGCTCTGAAGATAATGTACTGACAAATTTCATATCAGATAACATGTGATGAGACGCATATTCCTGAGCGCTGCGTTCGATACCGCCACCTTCAACAATCGTGACATTCTTTGAAAGCAGCGATTTTGCAGCGATTTCATTTTGCTCCCGCAACGCCTCATGAAAAGACAGGACCACCTGTCCCGGCGCGGTCTCACTGCCAGATAGTGTAGGCGGGTGTTTCTGGGTTTTGTCGCTATGAGCGAACAAGGAAGATGAGACGGCAGCAAGTATGACTGTCACCAACAGTTTTCGCATTATGATTTTCCTAACTAAACTCGGGGCCAACCACACTGGTTAATACCGAGGTGATTAACAGAAGCACGCAGGCTAACACTATTTCAATATTTATAGAGCGTTTCAGTTGCGCAACATCGCCAGTGTTCTGCATAGCGGGCACCAGAATAAATCGGTGTCTTGCGGCAATTAATAGCAATAAGCCAACAACCAGCAACTTGCTCAGAAAGGTAAGCCCATATTCTGATTGAACCAGATCATCCAGAGAGGTAAATATGGTAATCGCCATGTATATACCGAGGAGGATCAGTGTGGTCACAAGGTAACCTGCAATTCTGCCAAAGTCAGTCATAACTTTTTGCGTATCCTCTACCGAGAAGCGCAGACATACAAGCCTCAGCGGTAAGAGCGCGCCAAACCACCACCCCATGACAGCTATGTGCGATGCCAATATGAGTTTGTCGACGAGCCCTTTTTCTGCAATGTGTCCAATAAGCGTAAAACTGTATAGGCCATAAACTATCAACACAGTCAGTATCGCTCTTATTGCAATAACGTGGACACGCTTAGCGAAAATCAAAAGCAGTGCAGGAATCGCCAGGCCGGACATAAGCATCCTGACCAGAGCGACGTCGCCCACAGGTGACGCCCACATTACCTCAAGCATCATAGGGTCAAATGCACCTTGCAGACCACTTTCAGAAAATGCGCCCGTTTTAGCAATAAACCACACCGCAGATGCTATGCAAGAGACAACCATTACGGGAACAATCTGGCATAGAAGATCTTTGTAAAAATCATCTTTTGGGGCTGGCTGACGCATCAAAAAAGCACAACCGACAAGGCTAGCAAAGCCCACATAGAATATGGCTTTAGACACAACAATCGTTGCATTCCAAAGAATTAATTCCATGACTTTTACTTAGTGAACCATGAAAGAGAACGTCGACTTCATTTTATGGCCATCCCCGCCCATTGCTATCCATTCGACAGTATAGCTATCCGCTTTTAAGGCAGGTAATTGCCAACTATATGTTGCCTGCTGCTCTGATGTAGGCGTGAAATCAAAGTCGATATCACCGGTCTCATTTCCCTTTAGACTGACCTTCATTAGCCGTAGTGGCTTGGAATAGGTCAACGTCAGTGACTCTGGGGCGTTCATTAACATCGTATTATCTGACGGAGAACTGCTTTCAAGCTCTACATTACCGTGGGCAAATGCTCCGGCGCTAAACGTAAGCATCAGAATTAGACCAATTTTATAAATTAGTTGCATAATAGTAACCTTCTGTCTGTTTATTTTTCTTGCAAGTGACTCTTTCCACATGCACATTATGTGCGACTGTTCGCTCGCGTACAACAATACTTTTCTATGCTTATCTCACTATCCTCACCTTTTAACTTAAAATTTGACTAATGTAAGTATTTAAAAAAAACTCTTCCTGGTTTGTATGTATCGCTGACTTGTTTTCGCCAGTCAGCCCATCTTCTTGAAACTTGCATCGAGGAAAGATTAAAAGATATAACTTGTTCTTGAACATGGTACGAATGCACAAGATGTTTTTGATATGCATTTCGTGTAGGATCTGAGAGGCAAGATAGGTTGCCTGAGATCTTTTCAGATGGTTTCTCGTATTTTTATTAAAATTCATGTAAGTGTTGAAAGCAGAAAATACGCCTCTCTATTTTTAATACATCTTCAATTGAAAAGCTACGAAGATGCAGCCGCAGGTCTCTGAGCCATGAGTGTTAGGATACTTTTCATCGGGGTTGTAATATTTCTGGTCGCGTTTGCGCTGCCGGTCAGTGCGTGCGATGTAGAATCGAGTAAACAGAACGCATCGGTAGACACCTTAATGCCGAATGTTAGCGCTATTGAAAGGCATGTCGGCCAGCTCGCCTACAATCCGCTGTCGGTCAAAGACGGGCAAAAGCACGGATCTCATAAAGACGGCTCAGATTGTTGCGAGGACGGTTGCTTCTGCACAATGGCGAATTGCAATCATGTATCGACGTTGGCTTGTTTCTCTCACAGCCATTTAGCGCTCAACTATGCTGAGCAATATGATTTTATTAGCCTTGCCGTTCCTGTAGGTATTTATTCCCCCCCATATCGACCACCCATAGCCTGACTTTCGAATACCCCAACAAGATATTTTCCCAGGTTGAAGTTTTTCTGCCTGAATACAATCATATTTAAAGGCTAACTTTATGCGTAATTCATTTAATGATGGTCGTCGCAGATTCGTTCTTGGCGCTATGACTGCGAGCGCAGCGGCGGCCCTGACTAAGGTCAGTCCGCTTTGGGCCGCGCCCGCTGGTCGTCACTTTAAAGATCAGGTGCTGACTGATGACATTAAAAATCTGACGATTTCTGAGGCCAATTTAGCAATAGGCTCAAAAACTGGCCTGCCTATTACCATCAACGGCCAGATGCCGGGGCCCCTGATAAGGCTAAAAGAAGGTCAGCGTGCTCAACTGAATGTTACCAACCGACTTGAACAAGATACGTCTATTCACTGGCACGGCATTATTTTGCCCGCTGGGATGGATGGAGTACCAGGCGTTTCGTTTGCTGGGATAAAGCCAGGTCAGACATTCAATTATGCGTTTGATGTAGTGCAAAACGGAACATATTGGTATCACAGCCACTCCGGTCTTCAGGAGCAACGCGGGCATCTTGGCCCACTCATCGTTGAGCCTGCCGACGGGGACATCGGCGCAGACCGGGAACACACTATCATCCTAAGTGACTGGACCTTTGCTGACCCTCACGACGTGATGAGAAAGCTGAAAGTGGCTGAGGGTTATTACAATTACCAAAAGCGAACTATCTTCGACACATTGGAAGATGTTGAAAAAAAAGGTCTTAGCGAAACATGGAAGGAACGCGCCATGTGGGGCGCAATGCGCATGAGCCCTCGTGACATCGCAGATGTCACAGGCAGCACTTACACCTACCTGATGAATGGCCGCACCCCAGAGGATGACTGGCAGGCGCTGTTTAATGTGGGTGAGAAAGTGCGTTTACGCATCATCAACGGTTCTGCTATGACCTACTTTGATTTTCGTATTCCGGGATTAGAGATGACGGTTGTTGCTGCTGACGGTCAGCCCGTTAAGCCGGTCAATGTAGATGAGTTCCGAATTGCAGTAGCTGAAACTTACGATGTCATTGTCCAACCAAAAGAACGAAAGGCTTATACCTTTTTTGCTGAGAGTTTTGACAGAAGCGGCTATGCCCGCGGTACGCTCACCCCATCGATAGGTATGACCGCAGCGATTCCACCACAACGAACCATCACGGAGCGCGGCATGGCAGCCATGGGCATGGACATGTCAGGGATGGACGGAATGAACATGCAAAAATCAGAAAGCATGAAAGAAGGGATGACTTCTTCAGAGATGGATATGAAGAAAATGGCACAGCATGGCGAACATACAATGCATAGCAACATGATGCAGGGGGATATGAAGTCTTCACGGGTGCTGCCCGTAGAAAAGATAGACATTGTTCATAGTGAAGACGGGCATGGTCAAGGCGCCGCTATGATCGCACAAAATCCACGGCCGCGTTTAGACGAGCCGGGCATTGGGTTGGAAGACAGTCCACATCGCGTATTGGTTTACGCTGACCTAATAGGCGAACATGCATGGCCTGATGAGCGAGAGCCAGAGCGTCAAGTCGAGCTTCATTTAACAGGAAACATGGAAAGATACATGTGGTCGTTCGACGGCAAGAAGTTCCGCGAAGTAGATGGGTATGTCCGTTTTAATTTTGGAGAGCGGCTTCGTCTAGTTCTGGTTAACGACACCATGATGGACCATCCCATTCATTTACATGGTATGTGGATGGAACTGGAAAATGGCCAGTATCCAAGACCGAGGAAGCATACCATCAGCCTCAAACCCGGTGAGAAAGTATCGTTGCAGATTAGCGCAGATGCACCCGGAGAGTGGGCTTTTCATTGTCACCTGCTTTACCACATGGAAGCGGGCATGTTTCGTGTTGTTCAGGTTGCATAGGAGATGAAGATGAACAAGATATTGTCAACAGGGCTCATCGCCTTTGCTCTAGGCTTCAATAATATGGTAATGGCGCAGTCAAAAGATAACTGGCCGTCTCCTATTCCGAATGAGAACTTTGGTCAGGTACTGTTTGACCGACTCGAGTATACGCGAACTGATGAACAACAAAATCGGGCTGTGTGGGATATGCAGGCCTGGTATGGCGGTGATTATCATCGCTTAGTGTTTAAAAGCGAAGGTGAAAATACCCAAAACGACGGCATGCCCACGGATCTTGAACGCGCCGAGGTACTTTACGGGTACCTCGTTTCTGCTTTCTGGTCTGTGCAGGTCGGCGTTGGTACGAAAGGCGAAATGTCGTCAGATGCTGACATGGAAAACTATGCGGTGATCAGTTACCAGGGACTCGCCCCCTATTGGTTTGAAATGGAAAACTCACTTCGTATCAACGAAGACGGTGACATGCAGTTCATCAATGAAACAGAATACGACTGGCAGTTAAGTCAGGTTTCCTATCTGCAACCGCGCCTGGAAGTAGTAGCTAACCTCACCGATTCGGAAAAATATAACCGTCAAAGCGGGCTGAGTAACATTCGTATCGGTTTGCGATACCGCCATGAGATAGTGAGGGAGATAGCGCCCTATGTTGGCGTTTATTACAGCAAAGCCTTAGGGAATACAGCTGATGCGTTAAAAGCAGACGGCGAGTCAACCAGTGAAACTGGCGTAGTAGTAGGGGCTAGGATCTGGTTCTAACACCACGCATAAAAAATAGCCGAAAACATATTTCGGCTATTTTCTCTGTCTACTACGGGAGAGCCAGCAGCGTTCATTCATTATGGTTATTACGCATTATTTGTACTTCACTAGAGAAGATGTGCAGTATGAGCTGCATATTAAATATGCATTATTTTCAACTAACTCTTAACGTTTGAAATATTATCGTATCAGTATATTGAAGGGCATACTAATGATATATCATCCCATCTTCTCTTTAACTGAGATAGATTTTAAAAAAGGAGGATAGGTTAAGGGTAAATATTTGTGAGACTTACTATTATCTATTCGACGTCGGATTTATTAGCATCAAACTTCGCTTAGTAAAAATAACAAAACCACCACTGATTGCGATGCTAATAATCGAAAAATCCTCAAAAATCACTCTACCGGGAAGGAAGCTATGGTCGAAGTCTGTTACCTCTGCTTCACTGGTAATATAAAGCTGCTTATCTAACTCGACGAGGATACCAAAATGCCCATACTGACGAAGCGCTTGCCTGAAACGGGTCGTGCTTTCACTCCAAGTAACGAACCTTCGCTCTGTTGAAGGGATTGCCTGATAAGACGACAGGGCTTTTACTTGTGGTATCGCCTTGTCATAAATTTCATTAAAATCATTCAGCAGCTTCTCAAGCAGTGACTCTGCGAGCAACTGAGACTTTACCATTAAAGATGAAATAGTTTCGTTATGATCAATATCAAATTTCTCTTGAACAAGAATATCTCCATCGTCTGGAGTCTCGGTGAGTTTGTGTATGGTAACGCCTGCATATTCTGGGTTATCAATCAAATATGTCAAAGGCGTGGGTCCCTTTCCTTTGGGTAATAATGATGGGTGAATATTGACGGCATATTGTACATCTGTCTTTGGTAATATATAACCATAATCAGCTACGATAAAAATAGTTGTATCAATACTTATATATTGATTAAGAATCTCTTTTACCGGTCGGTCTGAACGCCACTTTATGTTATTCTCATCTGAAATTTTCTTAATGAAGTTCGCGTTACCTTGTAAGTCATTAATAAAAACGACTTCAATACTTATTCTTTTTCTGATTAAAAGTGATAAACAGTTCGAAAACAAATCACTTCCAAAATAAATGATCTTCATATTTGACAGACTCTCTCACATGCTAACTGCAAAGACATTAAAGCTGATGCATTATGGAATAAACATGTCGGTAATGACCATTCCCTTGTTCGAGCACAAGGTTCGCCCCATTGTTTAAACCCCGAATTGAATTATCGTTTTGTATTCTCACTTATCACCTCATCAATATATGTGATGCTACCACTTAATTCAGTGAGCAGGGTTGAACTGTCGCTACGTAATTTTCCTGTCACAGTTAGTTATTCACTTAGGTGAATAATTAGACCTAGAAGATAAAGCGAGGCAAACAATATAGGCTGGTGTAACAAATAGATTAATAAAGAATGTCGGCTGCTCCACGCCATAACATCCGGTAACTTAATTCTTCTGAGCGGATCCTGCCTGAACCAGGATTGATGCGCCAACCATATACCGAACAGGGGTAACGCCAGCCAAGGAAAGGGGGAAACAAGGTCCTGAGTATAACTAGGTAGATGTTCTTTAAAAAGCGAAAACGACCAATTTAAAGGGACAAACTCTCCAAAAAATGCCACAAGAACAATAATACCGCTTATAACACACAGATTGGGACACCGCCGTACCCAGGTTAATATTAACGTCGCAACAGTAATAAAGTGCAGAACACCAAAATAAATCCAGCTTTCTGGCGTCATGATAAGTGAACTCATCGTAACTACTAACGATGCAATACTCAGTAAGAGAAGACGGTTCAGGTATTTTTTTATCGCTAGTTTGTCTGAAAAAGAGAACACGAGCGATGCGCCAACTGACAATAAAAATAAACTTACTATCAACGCTCGCCATTCTCGCCAACCGCTACCTGTAGGTATTTCGGTATTAATGTAGCCAAAAAATGTGAGGTCAAAGATGATATGAAACGCCACCATCATCACAATGGCGGCAGCCCTCATAAAATCTAACGTTTTATTTCTTGGCACGATTTCGGCTCGAGGAATGGGTATGGATCACTTTCCATTCATCGTCGACCCTTTTAAACAAGAAGGTCTGAAAACCGGTTTTATCAAACTTTTTGCCTGATTTTCTGACCTCTCCCTTAACCACTGTGTCTGCTAATGCCCAGGCAAAGTCGCCTTCAATGTGAACGTCGATGTTATTGTAATCAATATCCAGAAACGCCAGCGCATCTTTTTCAGGCTCCACATGATGCTCAACGAGATCATCCAAGCCCACATTTTGCCCCCCCGACTCAATATAACGTGCGCCTTTAAAATCAAGGAAATGCTTTCTAAACGGTTTTCCATCGCCATTTTCCCAGCCATAATCTATCTGGCTGATGATGTGCTTAATCTGAGCTTCATTGCTATGATGGGCTTCTTCATGCGCAATTCCAAAAAAAGACATTGTTAAAAGTAAAATTGTTGTTATTTTTTTAAACATTTTTGTTTTCCTTTAGTGGGCCCAATGAATAGGACAATTTTCCAAACTTCTTTGTGTTTTGATAAATATTTTTTCAATTTGTCCTACATCCGCTTGGACAAAGTTAATTAAACTGTTCCTCGTACGTACTCACTTTCTTATAAACCTTACTTGACCCATCATTCATTAACAGGAGTATTTCGTAGGGTTGAAAGCGATCATTAAATTCCATTCCAGGACTTCCTAGCGGCATGGCAGGTACACTTAATCCCACCACGTTTGGCAAAGGATTAGCCTGAAATTGTCGAATAAATTTAGCAGGGATGTGACCTTCAAATACAACACCATGCTGATCTACCGCTGTATGGCAAGATTGATAACGAGGCTCGATTGAATATTGAGCCTTAACTGAAGTTAAGTGTTCATGGTTTATGATTTTTGTCTCAATTCCAGCTTCCTCTATGTGACTTACCCATTTTTTACAACACCCGCAAGACGAGGTTTTGTGAACAGTTAATTGATAAAGATCCTGTGCTACCGCACTCAACGAAAAATGCGCAGTTGCAAAAATTAACGCAGACAAAAATGCTGACTTTTTAGTAATTTTGTATTTCATTGTTTCCCCCCGGGAATGCAGTTCATGGTGCGCAAAGGCACCCATTTAATTTTGACAGAATAAGACTATGCGCTTTCGATGCGCACTAACAATAGCTTAGGAAAGTTTTGGAGGGCGTAGGTAGGGTTTCGACATTACTTCGAAGCTGGGTTGGTCAGTCATTTGAATTTTGCCATCAGGCGTGTGAGCAGATGCCAGAAATAGAACCGGAACAATAACAGAAACTTGATGACAGACCGTCACGAGACAGCTGCATTCATCGGGGCAGTGTTGACCGGAGTCATTCGAGTGAAAGTTATGAACTGAATCAACGATTTCGCCCGAGAAATGATGGGCTGTCGATTGGGCAGAACTTGCCATGACATTGTGATGACTATCCATTTCACATTGCGGAGACGCAACCACGAGTGATTGAGCCACAAGCGCAACCACACAGAAAATTAACACAGTAACTCTGCTAATAATATGTTTCATCACCCCAGCAAGGTAGCAAATTATAAAGATATGTACAACATTAAACACTCAAATCTCTCTGTTAGTTGACGAACCACTGGCCTTATCATTAATTTGTTTGATAGTTTTGATATTTAAAAGATGAGCGCTGCCCTGAGTTTGATCGTTGCGACACATCTCTTGCGTTTTGATCTATTTTCAGTGGAAAAACTTTAAAGGTAAAACAAGACAACTCGTTCAGGTGTGATATGTGGAATGCTAAATAGTCTAAACAAAACGAACAATCCAATTCCATACCAGAAAACTTTACCCAATTAGCGAAAGAGGATGATTGACGATGAATGATCACGAGCATTCAAACAGTAAAGATTCGTTAAGTCTTTGGGGCGCAGTGTCAATGGGAACCGGTGTGATGATTGGCGCAGGTATATTTGCCTTAACCGGTCAAATTGCTGAGCTGGCTGGCACATGGTTTCCTTTTGCGTTCCTGGTAGCGGCAATAATTGCAGGGTTTAGTTCATACAGTTACGTCAAAATGGCGCAGAAATACCCTTCCGCAGGGGGTATCGCCATGTTCTTAAAAAAAGCTTATGGCAGAGGCCTGATGACCGGAGCCTGCGCATTGCTGATGTTTTTTTCCATGGTTATCAATGAAAGTCTTGTTGCCCGTACTTTTGGCACTTATGTTCTACAGCTGTTCGACACCCAGGGCGCTGAGTGGCTCATTCCAGCACTTGGGGTAAGTCTTCTTATTGTTGCGTTCATTGTCAATATTCTCAGCAATCAATTCATTCAGACGCTTTCGTTTATTATGGCTTTTATCAAAATAGCCGGGCTGGCGATTTTGGCAATAGGCGGGCTGTGGGCAACTGGTTTGTCGTTTGAGAGTGTTTCAGCACACCCCCAGGAAACCAGCGCAACCGGATTTCTGGGGGCAGTAGCACTGGGTATTTTGGGCTACAAAGGCTTCACAACAATCACAAACAGCGGCGGAGAGCTAAAACAACCGGAAAAAAATGTAGGAAGGGCCATCATCATTTCTATTTCGATCTGTGTGGTACTTTATGTTTTTGTGGCGGTCGCAGTAGGAGCAAACCTGTCAATTGACGAAATAATACAGGCTAAAGACTACTCTTTAGCTGAGGCATCACGACCTGCCTTCGGCCAGTATGGCGCATGGTTTACTATAGCCTTTGCGATTATTGCCACCTCTTCCGGTGTCGTTGCCAGCATATTTGCAGTTTCTCGCATGCTATCGATGCTTACATCAATGCAACTTGTGCCTCATCGTCACTTTTCGTTACCAGGAGATTTAAGAAGACATTCCTTAATTTATACGTTGGTAATCGCGATCATTCTGACCATATTCTTTGATTTAAGCCGTATAGCCTCGATCGGTGTAGTTTTTTACATCGTAATGGATATTTTCATCCATTGGGGCGTGTTTAAGCATTTGCGAGAAGACGTACACGCTAAAGCCTGGATCCTAGTAAGCGCGATTATTCTCGATTTCGTTGTCCTTTTGGCGTTTTTGTGGGTGAAAGCAAAGTCAGATATCTTCATTGTTTGGGTTTCTGTGGCCGGAGTTCTTATTGTATTTGCGGCTGAGAAGTGGTTTCTAAAGCTACACGCGTATGAAGAAGATGACAAAAATTATAACTGATGTGAGTCACTGTGCAGTATACGAATCACGCCCACTGGAAAATACAACCGTAGAAGCGGGCTGAATAACGGTCGAAACAGTGTGCCCTGCTGTCATCGGGCAGTAAGGGGAATAACCGGCATTAGCGCGCCGGTTATTTCTTCTCGCGGCATCCTTTAGCCGCTTTTTTGTTGCTTTATTGTATCCAGTATTTCAGCAAACTCTTGTCCCTGCTGCTTTGACTCAGAAGACTGGCTACAGCCCGATTTCTCTGTACTGGGTTGGTCGAGTAATTGCGCAGCGGGCTGCAAGGTTTCTGGATTACTAGTGATCATAGGTGCCTCACTGGTTGGTTAAAAACATTAATACGCAAATACTGTTCCGAAGTTAAGATTTTTAGAGCGAAGTATTTACAAAACCATGCGTCCTGAAGTTGTATATCATACATTATTGGCAATAAACCATCCCAACTTACTGGCTAACAACACACACTGATTTCCCCCTATTATTACACCAACTTCGCATTTGCCATGCCTTTCCAGTCTGTGTGTGCCACACATCATCTGTTGTGGAAAACAAGAGGCGCTGTCAGTATGAAAATATTATTTGGAGAGCTTCAGCAAGCTCTTGGCTTCGCTTAAGATGAATTAGTCTACGTCGTGTTACAGTTTACCCCGATCCACTCTCTAAATGGCCTGTTCATCCCCCTTCATCGCGATCAGTCTGAACAGCAGTGAGCTGGGTTAGGCTTTTTATTTGCAGTAACTGCTCAACAAATGTCTCTTTTGCTTTCAATGCTGTACTCAGTTGAATATTACTGTGACGTAATTGTTCCATTTCTGCTTGTTGCGTCAAAACTTGACGCTTATATCCAGCAAGCTTTTCGCTTTGTGCTATCACCACCACCTCTTTTTGTTTCAAATTACCTTGTATCACTGTTAACTCACTCTTGAGCTGAGCGGCATGCTGCTGCTCCTTTTCAAGATTTTGACGGGCGCTGGACAACTGCTCATGTGTCACCTGCAACCTGGCTTCTAGCGAAGCGTGGTTATGCATTGCCTTATCGAGGCTTTCCTGAACAACAGCAACCTGCTGCTGCGCCTTGCGCAATTCAGCCTGCACCAGTTGCACCTGATGCTCGTGACGTTGCAGATCTTGTTCGCGCTGTGTTTTCGTTGCTGCTCTGAAATGTTCCAGCGCTTCCCGGGCATGGGTATGCTTTTGCTCTAGCGAGGCAATATGAGCTTGCCGTTCGCTTAGACGCTGATGCAACCCTGATTCTTTTTCGGTAGCCTGACCCAGCGAGATCCTCAGTTGCTCTCTTTCTTCACGGAGTGACGCCCCGATACTCTCCAGCTCATTGACTTGCGCGATAAGCGACGCGCTTTGCGCCTGAGCGCTGGCGAGCGCGTCCTCCAGCTCCTGTTTCTGGGTCTGCCATTGCTCTCGCTCATTTTGATAGCGTGCCTCATTCTGTTCGATACGCTCTTTCGCTTCTTCTTGCAGGCGGTTGGCAACCTGACCAATCAACTGGCCCAGCTCGGCAGACAGAGCGTCCAGATTATCCATCTTCACCTGGTGGTTTTGGTCTAGTTCATTCAGGTAGCGGCTGATGGTCGTCTTTGAACCGGTATTACCCAGCTCTGCGCGCACCGCATCAATGGTTACAGCCTGCTGCCGCGCTTTCAGTGCTGCCTTAGCGGCCTGTACTTGCTTTTTGGATATTCCGGTTCTAGCCATGCATTTCATACCGTATTACATAATATGTATATACACATAATAGTACGTTTTGAGAAACGCGCAATAAGGCCATTAATTAAGATGATATAAATAGTAATTATGGCATCTTTTGCTTACTTCTTGTTCAGAAAGCCGTTAAAGTGGGTATGTAATGCGTTACTTAAAGGATGGCCCCGTGCACAATACCGCAGACCCCTTCTGGATTTGGGTTTCAAAGCCGACAGTGGCGTGGGGCTCCTGCGTACTGCTGAGGAGTAGTCATGACCAGGGTTGATGAATATTTGCAAGCGGCCACGCGGGAGAATACCCGACTGAGCTATCAGGCAGCGGTCGACCACTTCGAAGTCACCTGGGGGGGAGTGTTACCGGCCACATCCGCACAAATCGTCCGTTATCTAGCTGACTATGGAGACAAACTAGCGTGCAGCACGCTCAAGCAACGGCTGGCGGCGCTGGCACAATGGCATCGGTCGCAGGGGTTTCCCGATCCCACCAAGGCGCCAGTCGTCAAAAAAATACTCAAGGGCATCGCTGAGCTACACCCTCAGCAATCCCGGCAGGCCAAACCACTGCAACTTGCTGTTCTGGACACCGTATGCCAGTGGCTTGATGGAGAAATCCGCCTCGCCCAACACGATCCGACATTTAACGGACTCGCGACCTTGTTACGCAATAAGGCGTTAATATTGGTAGGATTTTGGCGAGCTTTTCGTGCTGATGAACTCTGCCGAATGCGCATTGAAAATACCTTTGTACATCCTGGGGAAGGGATGACCATTTATTTGCCTCGCAGCAAAACCGACAGGCTAAATCAGGGAGTCACCTACAAAGTGCCGATGCTCAGCCGCCTGTGTCCGGTGAGCGCCTATCAGGCTTGGATCCAACATAGCAACAGAGTGAAGGGGCCCGTGTTCCCAAAGATTAATCGGTGGGGACAAAGTGCTGAGCTTTCTATGCATACACGTAGCATCATCCCACTGCTACGGCGGATCTTTGCGCACGCTGGATTGGAAGATGCGCAGCTCTATAGCAGTCATTCGTTGCGACGCGGGTTTGCTTCTTGGGCAGGCACGAATCAGTGGGATCTCAAATCGTTGATGGCTTATGTCGGCTGGAAGAACATGCAGTCGGCTTTGATTTATATTGATATGCAGGATCCGTTTTCCCAGCGACAGATAGAAAGTACTTTGCAACAGCAACTGCCTTCGTCGGCTTCTCCCTCTTTGCCGGTTAAACAATCAACCGAACTCCTTGTTCACCTATCCGTTGAGCGCTTTCATGCGCGGGTGAAGCATCAGTCCCATCTCATAAAACTGCTCGAGCGATTCTGTTTGTCGCCACATGGTATGGAAGTAGTGGATGCGCAGCGCGGCCACTACCGACTTCATGTCACAAATAACGATCCCGGGGAACTCGAAGACATTATTGATGACTTATTGCAGCAGATGCATACGTTAGCCAATGATCGACAGTGTATGCTGGAGGTGCAGATCACGGCACCGCACAGTGGCAAGACGTGGTATTAGTACCGATGCGCCTGCCCAACCATACCGCCTACCCCACATTGAAAAGCCGTTTCAGTGCCAAAGAGCTAAGGGAGATTTATACCCCCAATCAAGATGAATTAAGTCTGATAAAAACGTTCCGTAAACCGACATTAAAAGTAGGCTTCATATTACATCTGAAGCTGTATCAGCGTCTCGGTTACGTGCTTCCTTTGCGGCGGGTACCGAAACAACTCCTCCGTTTCATCAACCGGCAAGTACCGATGGCCCCCGACCTGGCTCGTGAGCAACTGCTGAGCTATGACCACTCCACGTCCCGTCATCGCCATATACAAACCATCCGCGACTACCTGAATATTCGTCTGTTGCCCAAGGAAGGTGAAGCCTGGCTGCTTCGCGTTGCTAAGGAGGCTGCCACTACAAAGGAAGTCGTAGAAGATATCATCAATGTATTGCTTGAGGAACTGGTCCGACACCGCTATGAATTACCCGGCTTGCCTTATCTCATGCGCATCGCCAGGCAAGCCAGGAATCATGTAAATAAAGCGTGTTATATGATGATCACATCCAAATTAAACAGCATCAGTCGTACACGTATTGATGAGCTTCTTCAGCCACCTGGCCGGGACAGCTATAGCGCATGGCATGTCTTAAAACGTGAGCCCAAGAAACCGAGTAACAAAGAAATGAGACGCTATTTGCAGCATGTGATATGGCTGCAAGAACTTAGTGAGCAAATGCCGCCGTTTTCAATTCCCATCGTCAAATTAAAACAGTTTACGCTTGAAGCCAGAGCACTGAACGTCAAAGAGATGAATGATCTGACGCCGATAAAGCGCGATGCACTGGCAGTGATCCTGATCCGTAGCCAGCATGGTAAGGCTCTTGATGATGTCGCCGACATTTTTGTCAAAATCGTCCGTAACATGCATCATACTGCACAGACGCGATTACGGGATTATATTCTGGAACACCAGAAACGTGCCGATGAACTGATTGGGAAATTCACGGATGTGTTGGTTGCCTGGCAGCAGGAGCAGTCACGCTCTGGTCGCTATACCGCGTTGCAGACGCTTATCGATCCGCAAGCGGAACAGTTGCTGACACAATGTTTTGAGCATATCGCTTATGCCGGTAACAACTATTTCCCTTTCATGCTGGAAGGATACCGCCAAAAACGGGCTATCTTATTCAGCTGTCTCGATATCTTACCATTGCGCAGTACCAGTAATGATAAGAGCACCGAAACCTTGCTGGTGCTCTTACGGGCATTGCAGAAGTCACGTTCAGAATATGTGAGTCAGGGACATGTTCATCAGATCCTTGGTGAGACTCTTCATCCCGACTGGTTTGGTCATAAATGGTGGAAATTGATCACTACCGAAGCGCAAGAGCCCGACTTATTGCATCGGAAGTACCTCGAACTGGCGATATTTTCAATCCTGAAACAGGAGCTCAGTTCCGGAGATATTTATATCCAGAATAGCGGCCAGTATGATGACTACCGGGAGCAACTTGTCGATGATGACGTATTATCACAAGAACTGCCCGAGTATTGTGCCCAAGTTGAGTTGCCATTGGACGATGCACAGTACTTCATTAACCAGTTGGAAGCCTGGCTAATTGCACAGGCAAGACAGGTCGATGATGGATTTCCACACAATGTGTACGCCGACATACAGCAGGACCGGTTGGTGCTACGTAAAAAGAAAAGTGAGAAACCCAGCCAAGCTCTAATCGCCATTGATGAACTACTGGCAGGGAGGCTGACGGTTACCAGTATTATGGATATCCTGACCGATACGGAAATGTGGCTTGACTTGCACCGTTACTTTTATCCACATTCCGGACACCAAGCCAAAATCGAGCAATCCGAGATGCGCTTTATTACGACGCTCTTTTGCTATGGTTGCAATTTGGGGCCATCCCAAACCGCACGTTCAATTAAAGGCATTGACCGACGACAGATAGCATGGATGAACCTCAAGCACGCGTCTGAAGAAAAGATCGATAAGGCCATTACACGCGTCATTAACGCTTACAATAAATTGGATTTACCTCGCTATTGGGGTACGGGGCAAAGTGCATCAGCGGATGGCACGAAATAGGAGCTATACGAGCAGAATCTAATGTCAGAGTACCACATCCGTTATGGAGGGTATGGCGGCATAGGTTATTACCATGTATCAGACAAATACATCGCTTTGTTCAGCCATTTTATACCTTGTGGCGTGTATGAAGGTATCTACATTCTGGACGCGCTGGCTGGCAACACGTCTGATATCCAACCCGATACGTTACATGGTGACACCCAGGCGCAGAGTTATCCGGTGTTTGGTTTGTCTTATTTACTGGGGATCAATCTGATGCCTCGCATCCGTAATGTACATGATTTACGCCTGTATCGTCCTAATAAACAAACGCGTTATCAGCATATAGACAGCCTGTTTCATGAAGCGATTAACTTCGGGATTATTAAAACGCACTTGCCGGACATGATCCGAGTGGCGATTTCCATTAAACGGGGAAAAATTACCGCATCGACAGTGTTAAGACGATTGGGCACCCATAGCCGTAAGAATAGACTGTACTTTGCATTTAGGGAATTAGGGAAGGTAGTCAGAACCTTTTTTCTGTTGCGCTATATTGACGAAATCGAATTGCGACAAACCATCCATGCCGCTACAAATAAGAGTGAGGAGTTCAATAATTTTACCAAATGGCTGTTCTTCGGCGGAGACGGCATCATTGCAGAAAATGTGCGTCATGAGCAACGAAAAATAGTAAAATACAATCAACTCGTCGCCAATATGGTCATACTGCACAACACAGACAGGATGACAAAAGTACTTCGACAGCTCTCCGATGAGGGCGTTGAGATAACGCAAGAGGTTTTAGCAGGGATGTCACCTTACAGAACGTCACATATCAATCGATTCGGTGATTATACGCTAGATTTAAAGCGAAAAATTGAGCCTCTCGACCTTGATACTAAAATTTTACCCAAATCGGATGGTGAAGAGCATTAATTATTAAATTCAATAAGTTACGGTATTATTTGGTGTTTTTTTTAAGAATACTTGCCAACCCTCTATAAAAGAAAACGTAGCCTATCTACGGTTATCGGTGCTTCCACAACACACTCCTTGTATTTTCACTTTATTTCATACGCAACAGTAGCGGCGAATGATTAACTATAGTTTTTATTTAGCGGTAATGATGCCTTAGCGATCTATGTCTCTAGTTTTGCCCACACGCCATATCGCGCTTTACTCATCGGTAGCGCTTTTTCTATTTCCGGCGCAACGCTTGGAGCAATAACGTACATTTTCCCAATTCTTTTCCCATTTTTTGCGCCACGTAAATGGTCGTTGGCAAACCGGACATACCTTTGTGGATAAATCAGACTTCTTCATTTTTGGTTAGCTTTGATAGAAATATTGCAGCATCTTGCTTCATGGTCTCGATGTTTTCTTCCTTCATTCGTCCATAGGTTTTGTAAATCATGGCCATTCGATGATTGTTACTCAGTTTTTCTTTGTGCTTATCAATAAAGTGCCAATACAAATAGTTGAATGGACAGGCTTTCGGCCCCGTTTTTTTCGAAACCTGGTATCCACAGTTTTTGCAATAGTTGCTCATTTTGTTGATATAACTACCGCTCGCGACATAAGGCTTACTCGCTAAGTTGCCGCCATCGCTATACAGAATCATGCCTGCTACGTTAGGAAGCTCAACCCACTCGTAGGCATCGGCGTATACCAACAAATACCATGCTTGAACCTCTTCTGGGTTAAGTTCGGTCAACAAGCTGAAGTTACCAATTACCATGAGACGCTGTATGTGATGGGCGTAAGCGTTTTGTTGCGTTTCTTTAATGCATTGCCGCATGCAATTCATATTTGTTTCAGCGTTCCAAAAGAACGAAGGTAGTGAGCGGCTGTTATTAAAGTAATTATCCGTTTTCAAATTTGGCATAAAGTGCCAATAGAAACCTCTAACATACTCGCGCCAGCCTAGGATCTGACGTATAAATCCCTCGACAGAATTTAGAGGTACTTGTCCTGCGTGGTAGGCTTGCTCAGCAGCGTGGATAGCCTCGCTAGGTGTTAACAAACCGCAGTTCAGATAAAAGGCTATATGAGAGTGGTAAAGCCAAGGCTTACCTTCCACCATGGCGTCTTGATACTGACCAAAATTAGGTAATCTTTCTTCTATAAAAGTATTTAAGACGCTGAGTGCACCTTTTCGAGTTACCGCAAAGTGGAAGTTATCTATATCGCCAAAGTGATCGTTGAACTCCTCTTTCACAAGTTCGATAACATCTGCTGTTATGTCGTCAATTTCAAACGTCGAGTGTTTAGGAACCTTATGAGTTTCAGGCATAGATTCGCGATTTTGCGCGTCATAATTCCACTTACCCCCGATGGGGTTCTTACCATCCATTAGTATGTTGTGCTTGCGGCGCATCTCACGGTAAAAAAACTCCATACGAAGTTGTTTTTTGCCGTTTGCCCAGTCGGTAAATTCCTGAGGGGTGGATAAAAAACGATTGTCATCGCAAATCGTAACAGGAACCCCAAGGGTATTTTCCCATTGCTCCATGCTTTTAAGCAGGCGGTATTCACCGGGCATGGTCACTCTTACTTCATCAAACGTGTTTTCGTTAAGCGCGTATTTTACCTGGGCGAGTAAACCGCCTTGATTGTTTTCGTCGTTATAATGAACGTAGTTAACGTTAAAATTGTCGTCGCGCAACGCATTGGCAAAATGACGCATAGCACTAAACAAAAACGCTATCTTCTTTTTATGGTGTTTTACGTACGTGGCTTCCTCACGCACTTCCGCCATTAATATGGTGTCATTACTTTTTACTGCATTAGCTATTGCCGGTAATGTTTCGGTAAGCTGGTCGCCTAAAACTAAAATAAGTGCCGCCATACCCTACTCTTTTATTTGTTGAAAAGCGTCAAGTGCACGCTGACGCGACGCTTTCAAATCAACGATTGGCTTTGGGTATTCCTTGCCAAGCTCAATGCCTGCCTCTTTCAATATGGCGTTTGGAGCTTCCCAAGGCTTATGAATGTATTTGTCTGATAACTTATTCAACTCGGGGCAGTACTTGCGAACGTATTGCCCTTTGCTATCAAATTTCTCACCTTGCAGAATTGGGTTAAATATCCTGAAGTAAGGTGCTGCATCGGCCCCTGAGCCCGCTACCCATTGCCAGCTGGCGCTATTGCTGGCAAGGTCGGCATCTAACAATGTGTCCCAAAACCACCGCTCGCCTTCGTGCCAACTGAGCAGTAAGTTTTTGACCAAAAACGAGCCTACAATCATACGTACTCTGTTATGCATGTAGCCTGTTTGCCACAGTTCGCGCATACCCGCGTCGACGATAGGAATACCCGTTCTGCCTGTATGCCATGCTTTAAGTGCCTTAGCGTCAGTACGCCAGGGAAACTTGTCAAATTTATCGTTAAAGTTTTTATTAGGCAGGGTCGGAAAATGGAACAATAAGTAATAGCTAAACTCCCGCCAACCAAGTTCACTTAGATAAGTTTCAATGCTCTTGTCTTCGCTATTACCAAACTTGTCTTTAATCGCATACCAAACTTGATTTGGCGACACTTCCCCGAAATGTAGGTGGGGAGATAAGCGAGATGTACCTTTTGCTGATGGTATATCTCTTCCATCTTTATACTTTCGCGCTGAATTCTGAATAAAGTCAGCTAGGTTATCAGCGGCGCCGTCTTCACCTGGAGCCCACGTTTTGGCGATGGTCTCATCCCACTTGATAGTGGGTAACAAACGTAAAGATGCTAAATCATCACCTTCATTACTTACATCGGCATAAGTAATACGTGCTGGCGGTGCTTTGGGGTAACGAGGCTCTTCAATCTGTAAACAGCCTTTTTTGTAGTATGGGGTAAAGACTCGGTACGGTGTACCGTCTTTCTTTAGAACCTTCATGGGTTCCCACAATAAACTACCGTTAAAACTGTGAGCTTCGTAATCACTATCGATAAGTGTTTTCTTAATCCCTTTATCCCGATTTATTTGCCACGGTTCGTAGCACCGATTCCAGAAAATACCCTTGGCATCAAATGACGCCATTAACTTGGGAATAAGCTTCTGAGGATCACCCTTAAATATTTGTAGATGCCCGTTCAGGCGTTTATTCAACGACGCAAGCGAATGATGAAGCCACCATTTGCTGGCGCCTCCTGGTTCTCTTCCGTTAGGTGTTGTGTCATCGTAGATGTAGATGGGAACTATTTTTCCCATGTCGCAAGCAGCGTTTAATGCCGGATTGTCTTTTACACGAAGGTCTTGTCTAAACCACATGATACTAACAGGAACGGTCACTTTTTTTCCTCAGGCGTTGAGCCAAATTTTAATATTATTCGTATTGCACGTATTACGGTAATAAACGGGTTCAGGATCCGTATAAACAGTAAAAAAGTGCTCTAAATTAGTATGATAAACAACCACACTCAACAACAGTGTTCAAACCTTAATCAACGAGGTTTGTTCTGGTTTCGACATGACCTAAGACTTCACGATCAAGCAGCCATCGCCGCGCTTTGTAAAAAAGTTGCTCAGATTACTTTTGTCTACATCTTAGATGATAAGAATTTCAGCCCAAATGAGTTCGGATTGTCTCCAATGGGACAACACAGGCATACATTCTTGTTGCAGACTTTAGAAGATTTAAAACGCCAGTTGGCTGGCTTAGGTCATGAGCTACTCGTACTAAAAGGCAAGACGGAAGAGTGCCTAGCGAATCTTTTACAGGCGGGCCAATATACCCATATAGGTGTTAGTCAACATTGCGGTTATGATGAAACTGCTCAATTAAACGCAGTAAGGCGTCTCTCTAATTCATTGACTGTGGTTGAAACCCCAACGTTCGGGTTGTTTGATGTTTCGACATTACCATTCAGCATTGAAGATATGCCTGATGTTTTCAGTCCGTTCCGCAGAAAAGTAGAGAAGCATAGTGAACCTTCACCGGTTCACGATGCGCTAGCGTCTTTACCCGACGCATTTACGCCCCCGTTGGATGAGTCATTTCATTTAACCCTTGATATTGATTTACCCGCGCCATCAGAAACATCATTTGTAGGAGGTGAAACAGCGGCGCTATCCCACTTAGGCACTTACCTCTTCGACTGGCAGTCGGCGTCTTCATATAAAGAAACGCGAAATGCGCTTGATTCTTGGCAAGACAGTACTAAGTTCTCGGCCTGGTTAGCTAACGGTTCACTTTCTGCGCGAGAAGTCGTTAGGCAGGTACAGCTTTTTGAAGCAACAGTCGAGAAAAACGATTCCACTTATTGGATTTACTTTGAGCTACTGTGGCGAGAATTCTTTCACTGGTTGCAGTATAAATATGGAGCAAAATGGTTTCACTTCAGTGGGATTCAGGGGAAAACGCCATCTACACAACATTGTCCAGAAACGTTTAGACTTTGGTGTGAAGGTAAAACAGGCTATCCAATTGTAGATGCGTGTATGCGACAGCTTGCTGAAACGGGATACATGTCTAACCGCGGTAGACAACTAGTAGCAAGTTGTTTTGTGCACGAACTTCGTCAAGACTGGCGATATGGCGCAGCGTGGTTTGAGCATCAACTCATTGATTACGATGTGGGAAGTAATTGGGGAAATTGGCTCTACCTTGCTGGTGTTGGCAGTGACCCTCGCGGACACAGACAATTCAACTTGATAAAGCAAACAGAGATTTACGACCCCAAGGGCCAATTCCGTAAAAAGTGGTTATAGGTTATATGTTCTATGGTGCCAGATAACCCTAAACCGTCCATTACGATTATATGGTTTAAGCGAGATTTTCGCCTGCGTGATCATGAGCCACTTTTTCGAGCTGTAGAAGCGAAAGAAAATATATTGCCGCTTTTTTGCTGGGAACCATCGCTTATTGAAGACCCACATATGGACGTTCGCCATTGGCGATTTGTTCAGCAAAGTATCGACGATATTAACAACCAGCTTCCTGCACCTGCCCGTATTTTGACGTTGCACTGTGAAGTGATAGATGCATTTAAATTTATTGCTCGGTATTACACCATTTCTGCGGTTAGGAGTTACCAGGAAACAGGCCTAAAGGTTACGCATAACCGTGATGTAAAAGTAGCTAACTATCTGAATAATAGAAATATAGCTTTGAAGGAAAGCCAGTTTGGAGCAGTAATTCGAGGTTTGCCCCATCGAGCTCAATGGCAGTCGAATTGGGAGCACCATTTTACAACAAGCACTTACGATTTTGATATAAACAGTGCAAACTGGGTCGCTTGGACGCAGCATGCTGCGATAAAAGATGCTGAAAAGAATTTCGACGACATCGCCGGTTATAGAGCGTCTATTAGCCGCCAATTTGACCCTAACTCAGTCTACGAAACCAACCTTCGTCCCGAGGTCATCGCGCACCTAAGTGAACTTGAAGCTATGCAACCTGGCGGTGAAAAACGTGCATGGCATGTGCTGAAAGACTTTTTTAAAAGTCGGGGGAAGTTTTACCATCAGCATATATCGATGCCAGAGAATGCGAGGCGAGCATGCTCTCGATTGAGTCCATATTTGGCTTGGGGCAATATATCAATCAAGCAAGTTTACCAAAGTGTTTTGCAGCAAAAACAAGTGAAGAAGACGTTAACGGGCGACGAAGGAAAACAATGGGGGCGTGCCCTTTCTGCATTAACTTCCAGACTTCACTGGCATTGCCACTTCATCCAAAAATTTGAAAGCGAACACAGTATAGAATGGCGCCCAATGAACCGTGCCTATGAGAACTACCCTTTTATTGACGGCCCTGAAGCTGAGCGTCGTTTTTATCGTTGGAAAACCGGCCTAACTGGCTATCCACTGGTTGACGCCTGTATGCGAGCGTTGAAGTATACCGGTTATCTAAATTTTCGCATGCGCGCTATGATCACTAGTTTTCTGTGCCATCACTTAAATGTTCATTGGCTAAAAGCTGCGCATTACCTAGCTACGCAGTTTTTAGATTTCGAGCCAGGTATTCACTATCCACAAATTCAAATGCAAGCCAGCGTAACAGGTATCCACACCGTGAGGTTGTACAATCCTGCTACACAATCAAAAAAATTAGATCCAGAGGGTCTATTCATAAGAAAGTGGGTGCCAGAGCTTAAATCATTGCCTGGCGACGCAATACACGCGCCGTATCTATTGCCTCCTCTAGAGGCTCAAATGCTCGACTTTGACCTAGAGCGAGACTATGTCGCGCCCATTACTAATATTGCTATTCATAGCCAGAGCACGGCTAAGCGACTATGGGACTTTCGAGACAGAGATGATGTGGTTAAAGAAGCGCAGCGCATAGTGAAACGTCACACCATGCAAAATAGCCCCAGTCTAGCATGGCTTAAAACTAAGCTAGACCATTAGGCCTAGCGGTTATTTTTTCGAAGCCACTCGTTTAAAAGTTTAATTTGTCCGCACTTGTATGCCGCGTACATAAGTCTCATGGCGTTCGACATTGCTTCACTATCTGTCCAACCCGTCTTGTCGCGTATTTCGTCATAACACGCTTTTGCTTCTGGGCTTACATAGCCTCTTACTAGCTTTTTACCCGCGTCTTTTTGTCTTTCTTTGAAACGTCGCTGTTTATCTGCATTGGCTTTAGCTCTATCTGCTGCACTTTTCTTAATGATCTTTTTCGTCGTTTGTTCTGTCATAGTTTTCACATAAAGTTACGTTATGGTAGAGCCTAAAAAGTTAGGGTCTGCACATATTTCATACGCCTAGCGTGATATTTATACAGGCCCAAGTAACTAAAGCTATATTAGCACGCGTTTTTCTTCAGAAAAATGACTGTTCAGAGTTGTTTGGCGTACAACTGTTCGCTAAATTAGCACCGTCACTTAAATAACAGCAACGAGTTGGGAATGTCAGAGAAGAAAAACAGTTTTAATAGAGAAGATTTATTGGCGTGTAGCCGTGGTGAAATGTTTGGACCAGGTAATAGTCAACTTCCCGCCCCTAACATGCTTATGATGGACCGTGTAGTTTCAATCACAGAAGATGGCGGCGAACATGGCAAAGGCGAAATCATCGCAGAATTGGATATTACCCCGGATTTATGGTTCTTTGACTGTCACTTTCCGGGCGACCCGGTAATGCCAGGCTGCTTAGGCCTAGACGCGATGTGGCAACTGGTTGGCTTCTTCTTAGGTTGGAGTGGCGGCCCAGGTAAAGGTCGTGCACTGGGCGTAGGTGAAGTTAAATTTACCGGGCAAATACTGCCAACAGCTAAAAAAGTTACGTACAAAATCACTATGAAGCGCGTGATTAAGCGCAAACTGTTCATGGGCATGGCTGATGGTACTGTAGAAGTTGATGGCCGTGAGATTTATGTAGCGAAAGATTTGAAAGTTGGCTTGTTCCAAGATACGTCAAACTTCTAAGCTGTCTTTATTGAGCTTTACGGTCAAATAATCTCGACCTACAAAAAAGCCCCTTTTCAGGGGCTTCAGACTGTTGAAAAAGCCCTAGACGAAAGTCTGGGGCTTTG
>TARA_B100001057_G_scaffold484631_1_pt1 | contig 27156 bp, 15 predicted proteins | sample TARA_B100001057 | Tara Oceans TARA_B100001057 (sample SAMEA2621839) | marine metagenome | biome: marine biome (ENVO:00000447); feature: surface water layer (ENVO:00002042); material: "saline water (ENVO:00002010), including plankton (ENVO:xxxxxxxx)" | depth 5 m
GAGTCTCCTCGAGGCGCTCCCGGGATTCTGCGACTTCCTCAGCAGCCTCCCGCACATCTTCCGCACGGGCAGCCTGAACGCCGTTCTCCATTCGCTCAGCTAGCTCTTCCAACTGCTCCTGAGCGTTCGCAAGTTTGTCTCTCGCCTCGGCGAGATGCTTCTCTGCCTGTTCCGGAAGCTCCTCTTTCTTCACATTCTCCTTGTGCCACTCCATGCGATCTTTCGCCTCTCTGGTCTCCCGGATGGCTTCGTTGATGGTCTCACGCACATCGCTCTGCTGCGCCCTGATCTCCTGCCGGGCCAGCGACTCCGCATTCCGGTCAATCTTGACTACCAGCCACTCCGACCGACCCACATTGGGGCCTCCTAAGGACTCCGGCAGGTTATCGGTTACCAGCACCGCCATTCGAACCTCTTCGAGATTATCGTATTTTTCGGACAATTCCCCGAGCGAGACCGTCTCCTCCCCTCTCCATAAAGGATTTGCACTAAGAGGGTCCCTCCTCGCGGCAACCGCAGCCAAGGGGGGCACTTCACTGCCATTGATGACGAGATCCACCGCAACGGCCTTCAATCCAAAATCCTCCAGAACCTCGTATTCGAGGCGAACCTGCTCATTCGGCCGTAGTCGCAGCTCGGGCTGAGTCGGAGCCAATAGCGCCACTTGAGGAACCGCATCTTTCTCGACTTTGACCGGAAAACGTAATCCTTCGATCTCTCGACCAAGCTCGTGATACAGCATGACCTGACCAAGCCCGCCCTTCTCTGGCTCGAGAGTCCAGTTCACAAGAACCGTCGACCTTTCCGGACCTCGCTCAATACGCACTGTGCCAACTTCCTCGCCATCCAGAAGAAATCGTCCTCGTTCCACTCCGGGAGTGGTCTCTCCCCCGAGAGAGACCGTAGAGCCCCCAAGAGCAGAAATTCCATCCTCGAGAGGCCGCTGTTCCGCGAGTAGACCGGTGTATTCCGGGAATTCGACTCCGATCTTCACTGCCTCAATTCGAGGCAACATCGAGACCCTCACATCAAACCCATCGCTCTGGGCCTTTCCGGTCTGTGCAAAGTAGTGAAAGCTCTCCTTCGCCGAGGGAAGGCGATACTCAAACCGGCTGATACCATCCTCCACCCCTGCAAGCTTGAGCATTTCCGTCAGCGGATCCTGGCCCTCACGCTCCATCACAAGAGCAAGCTCCTCCACATTGTCGTCAGAGTATTTGATGACAATCCTGACCTCATCACCTTCAAGGACATTAATATTTTCCGGCTCGATCGTAAACCGCACCGCCCCGGCATTGCCCAGGTCACTGAAAGGAGCTACTGCCCGGACAAGAAGACGCCGGGACTGTTCAGGGAAAATAATAAAGACGGCAACAAAAACTGCTGCGAGTGCAGTAGCCGGCCAGAGCCAGCGCTTCGCCCGACGTGCCCGTACCTCTCTGGTCGGGTTGACCCCTTTGACATCTCCCTCAGCTTCCTCAACCAGCTGCTGCAGAAGCCCCTCGGAAACTCCACCCTTGGAATGGTCTGAAAGCTCAAGGGCCGTACTCACCCGCTCCTGAATCTCAGGGTGACGCGTCTCCAGCCAGCGAGCGATCTGAATCAGGGTGATCCTTCCCCTCAGAGGCTTGATGAACCATTTGGCAGCAGACCAGAGCAATCCCGCCCCGATCAACCCGAGAAGAATCCAACTAACCTCTACCGGGACGGGCGCGAAGAGAAGGTGAGCTGCCATCGAGATCAGAAGTCCTCCCAGCACCACGGTCGCCATCGCCGCAAGCCCTCGAAGGATCTGCATTCTGCGTACTCTGCGGAGGAGAGCTTGGAGTGGCTTGGTAATTTCCCGGGGTAGATTCGTACTCATCGGATGGTGTCAATTCGGGGTCTGGTAGGCCTGTTCGGGTCTATGCGAAAATCTGGTGAGGTATGCCCTTCTTCACGGAAGTCCACTACCCCTTCTGATACCCCATTCTGAGGTTAATAGCGCGCAAAACAATACCAAGAGGATCCAATGGTCCCACAACCGGGTCTCCCGGAGCTCTTCCCGGGTCTCTTCACCGGTAAGAAACAGCCCTGCCAGTTGTCCTGCCTCATCCGGGGTGACTACTCGCCCACCCGAGAGCTCCGCCAGCGTATTGAGCAGAGGCCGGTTCAAGGTAGTTTCTGAAAGCTCGACAGGGCTCATGGCCCCTACCACACGGAAAGCAGTGGAGACTCCTCCCTCACCATCGGTCTCCAATAAGTCTGTCGCTTTTTTTCCTGTCAGCTTGATCTGATAGTCTCCCGAACCGGAAAATGGCCCTGCCTGCGCACCGTGAAGACCCGGAGACCCTTCCAGATAACTCATCTGGACCGTAGCCAGCTTCTCTCCATCACGCCAGACCTCAGCCTTGAGTGACTCATCCTTCACCGGATTCTTTTCCTCATCTAGAAGACGGGCGGTGATCTGTATACGGTCATCACCGGTGTAGCTGAGGTTATCAGTTCCGAGCCGTACTGAGGAAGTTCCTGAACGCAGGTTCGGTCCAGCACCCCAACGTACGAGCTGCCCCCAGAACCGGTGATGGTAGACATCCCCAACCCCCTCACGCAATCGCCACGTCCGATCGGTCAACATCATTGCCACTTTGCCGTTCCCCACTTGCTGGGCTACCAGAATAGCATTTTTCGCCTCCCTCTCTTTGCGCTGCGCCAAACGTGAGAGCGCGCTGCTCAGATCATCAACACTACTCAGTGCAGCATCTTCGCTGTTCTCACTGGAAGCTACCACAAGAACATCTGCCCCCTCCTTTACCCCGTCAACAGGAAGCCGCCAGCGGAAGTCAGGGAATTCTCCCCAGAGACGTTCATTCTCAAGGCGACTATCGGACTGCGCAGTCACAGGGTGATTGCGACCCTGAGCGGTGAGAAGAAGGCGAAAGGGAGGATCCTTACTCCCAAAAAATGTCCGGCTGCCAGGGGTATACTTCACCGGGAGAAGATCACGGGCGATTTCAGACTCAAGCCCATGCGGCATGTGGCGGGGACCGGCGACGGCTACCAGAAACGCAGCTCTTTCTGTCACACAACTGCGGATGATATCCCATGTGCTCTCATCGATCGAATCGGCCGGCACATCTCCAATGATGATCACGTCAAATTTACGCCATTCTTCCTCACTGGTCGGCAATTCAGTCGCCTGTGCATCCCCGAACTTTCGTGCCGCTGAAGCGGGAACAGGGCTCAGTGTCTGTCCAAGAATCGTATCGGGTTCCAACAGGACGTATTGCAGATGAATCGACTTATCTCTCCCGTAAAACAAATTACGCAGGTAGCGGAATTCCCAGCGAGGGTGAGAATCTACGATCAGAACATTGGTGCGGGCATCCGTAATCGCAGTCTCAAACTGCCAGCTGTTGTTCTGATCAAAAAATTCTTCCCTGAGATTCACCAGCTCTACGGTGTAGGCGTTGATACCATCTGCATCGGGAACATCGTTGAAGCGAACTTCCTCCTGATGATGGTCCTGCGGAATACGAATAACCTTCTCTTCCACAATCTCTTCCCCTTTTTTAAGGCGAACCGTCGCTCGGCGACCACGATATCCGTCGAATTTTACGACTGCAGCAACCCGAAGACGGTCTCCGAGATAAATCGCATCAGGCGAACGGACATCGAGAATTGCAGCATCCTGTGGAGCGTCCTCACTGCCAATTCCCACAACCCCGATCGGAGCATCAAGAATCCCGAAGCGACGCGCGACATCCTCAACCCGGCCGGGCCGATTGTGCCTTCCATCCGTCATCATGACGAGGCCGGCGAGATTATCCGGAGGCACTTGTTCCAGAACGGTAGTCATCGCGTTTGCCAGATCCGTAGCCTGATCCCAGCCCTCAACAGCCTCCTCATCCTCCCCAAGAGCCTTACGAGCCGCTCGCATCAGACGTACCCCAACCTTACCCTCAAGCTCTTCGAAAAGACCACTGGCATTGATGGCCTCCGCAGCAATGTCGTAGCGAGTGGAGGTTTCCCCCGGATCGATAAGATTCATTGAGGCCGATTCATCAAGAACCACCACGACCTCCTGCTCCAGTTCCCGGTTCACCTTTCGGCTGAAAACAGGCTGAAGAAGCATCCAGACCAGAGCGACCAGAGCCATGAGGCGCAGGGCCGTAAGCCAGCCACCCTTCCTGCGACCAACCGCACCCTGCTCGTAGCGGTAGAGCCGAAGAATAATCTCAACCGCCACAGCAGCGATGAGCGCGACCGTCCAGAGAGGCCATCCCGTGCCGAGATGCAAAACCCTTCCAAGCAGGAATATCAGCATCCACGCCAATCCAAAGATCACCGGCCCACGAATCCATGTCAGCACTCTGCTCATTCCGCCTTCCTGACTCCTTTCATTCTCTCCAGTATTTCGGGATCAGGCCCGGACTTCTCTTCAAATTCCACCTTCACATCCTCTGCACTTCGACGCGATTTTGAGATCCAGCGCGCAAGAGCCACCTCCAGAAGCAGGAGGAAGAACGCTGCTACCGCGAGAAATTTCCAGAGCTCTTTTCCAAAACCCTTTCCGCTGAGCACCGCCAGCAGGTCGGTGACATTCCGCGCCTCGACGAGGTCGATACTTTTACGAATTAACGCCTTGTCAACTTCCTCCAGAGGATCGAGTCGGCTCTCCCTCACATCGCGCCGTACAACCAATGGCACCTTGGATCCCTCAAACTCCTCGAGCTCCTCGCCCAGCTGCTCAGGGATATTCACCTTATACAACCCCGGAATAGCGGCCCCCTCCAGCTCGAGAAGCCGTCCCCGACGACCTACCGAGACGTTCACCTTACGTTCTTGCCCTCGCGGATCGACCGCCGTACTTCTAGCCACAATCTCCTTCTCACGATTACCTGTAAGCGGGAGAAGAGCTTGCGAAGGAATAATCTTCATCTCCCCACCAGGGACCTGCCAGAACAGCTTCATACTCGCGAAGGAATACTCCTCCTGATACGCAAGTGAGATCGGAACTGGCGTTCCTGCCTCAAGCTTGACCTCGCCACTTTCCCGCTGTCCCGTCGAAACCATTCTCATGACCGTGCGGCCGCCAATCTTCAAGGTCGCCTTGTCATCTACCTCCATACGGAAACGATAATTTCCACTGACTGGCGGAACGAGGTGCCCCTCCCAGAGAATCTGGAATCGGTCGCGATTCATCCCCTTGTAGGGCTGCTGATCTTTCCAGTCGAATTGGATAGTTGGATCCACCCTCTCGATGGCAATTCCACGGCTCTCATCCATGGCTCGAAAGTATGTGCCCTTAAGGCCTCCACCTCCCGGCAGCGCCAGAGCCGGCTGCCAGTTTGCATCAACATTCAATTCCACCCCGCCAGCTCCGGCAAGCCATGTCACGAGCTCATGAACCAAGGGCACAAAGGATTGTCTGGTTGTCAGATTTCCAGTCCGAACATCAAATCCTGAGGTCGCAAGAAGAACCCTTCCCTTCCCATAATTACGCCCGGCAAGGAATGGCTCACCATTGGAGTAGGAAGCCGCTATCGAGCCCCCGTCCCGGCGCTCAGTCACTGCCCGAAATCCGGAGAGGCTTGCCTTCCCCAGATCACTTTTCCGCTCGTCCTTGAAGAGCACTAGCGTTTCATGATCAAAAGTTGAAGGAGCCGGCTGAATTCCCTCTGCGTCAGCCCGGAGAGCACCCAGACCTACGGGGCTCACCGGCCCACCGGGCCCATCCCAGCCATTGTAAAAGACTTCATCGATCCGAGGCCCCGCGAGAATCAGTAGACCTCCGCCGTTGGCTACGTAAGCGGCAACCCGATCCGCCACCGCTCTGGGAAGGCGGGCCACATCCGCGAGAACAACCACCTTGTGCCTCTCCAGGTCCTTCAGAGTGGTGATCTCTGGAGCTGGCAGAACCATTGGCTCCATCAGGTAATTATCAGAGGCCTGATTCCCCTCCACCAACTCAGGTGATGGCGCGAGTGCAAGAGCCGTAAAACCAGCTGCCCTCTCAAAAAATCCGCCACTGGGATTTCCATCCACAAGAAGGATCGGTAACCGGCGCTTCACCGTGACAACCCGCTCCCTGGTGTCATCCAGAGGAAGGTCATCTCCGGCATCAAGCACAGCCTTCACCACCGTTGGACCCGATTCCCTGAAAAGATGTCGCATCTCAATGGTTTCCTCCTGACCGGGCGCCAACTGCCCAATCGCTGCTGGCTCAAGAACTTGCTCCCCTACCGTTACTTGCAGAGGCTCGGGAGTAACCGCTTCGGTCCCCGTATTCTCGACGGTTATCCGTATTGTAGCCTCCCTGTCTGTTCCAACGACCTCTCTTGAAAGATCGATGCCGGATACCGCCACATTCCGTAGAGCCTCGGGCGGAGGAAAGCTCCGCACCATGAGCTTAGGGGGACTTGGCAGCCCTTTCACGGCATCCCCGAGATTCGTCCATGCAGAGGGGCTGTCCAGGCGCCAACCCAGTCGCTGACTGTCCGTGAAGACAACGATCTCCTTGGCTCGGTGATACCCTTTTTCGAGATTAAGCAGACTGACCCCCAAAGCATCATGCGCCCGAAAAGGGCCTCCTACCGGGCGGAGCTCTTCAAGAACCTTGATGACATCCGCCCGGTGAGTCAGAGGCGCACCGGTCACTGCGTCTGGAGCAGGACCTCCCAGAATGACCGAGAATGCTGAGCCTCTGGGGGCTTCCTTCACCAGAGTAATCGCTTCCTCGATAGCCCGGTCGAAGGACTTTTTTCCTGCTGGCCCGGGAATCTCCATCGAGCTCGAGGCGTCGATCACAAGAGCGATATCCCGGCTCCCTGTATTCTGAAAGCGGGCCAGATTGAGTTGCCGCTCGAAAAGAACCAGTGCAACCCCCGCGAAAAGGAGCAGGAACGCGAGCCCTCTGACGAGCCATCGACTTGCTGTCCTACTCAGAACGAAGGATGCTCCGAGAGCCCCTACCCCAAGAAGAGCCAATGGCAGCACGAAAACCCATGGAACCGTCGAATCAGGCGGCACGAAGGGGCGAGCGAGAGCCAGGGCCAGCAACGCAATCAGAAGGCAGCGAGCCGCCATCAGCAGCATGTCTTCCCATTCCATTCGACGGCGCCGCATCGCTACCGTATCGAAGAGAAAGCGCATCGCTCCCCAATCCAAGGGCTTAGCCGACTGCCGACGCATCATATGCAGAATGATGGGCACCAGAACTCCTGCGAGTCCGATGAGCAGCCAAGGATTGAGAAAGAGCATTCTGGACTACTGGTCAGCTGTTGATTTTGACTGTTCTGACGGATTCATGGGACGCTGGGACAAATATTTCATTCGGTAATCTACCGTCTGGCGTGCATTCTCCGGCCAAGGTAGCGCAGCAGACTGTCCCGCAAGGGCGTCTTGGTATTCACGGGCACGTAGTCCGCCTGCAACTTGCCACTGGCTGTTTCCATGGACTTGATAAAGGTCCGCACTTTCTCGAGATAGGCGGCCCGAACGGCCTGCGGATCGATTCGAAGCATCGACTCTACCCCTTCGAGATCCCGGAATCTCTGGAAGTTCTTGAAGGGAAAGGTCAGCTCCTCATCTGCCAACACGTGCAAGAGCACGAGTTCGTGCTGTCTGAAGTCAAAGTGGTGGAGAGACTCTATGATATCCTGCGGATCATCAAAGAAATCACTGATAAGAATAACCAATCCACGTTTGTGGATCCGCTCAGCCACCTCATGAAGGACATTACCTACTTTGGTATCTTCCCCGGGCTCTGATTGATGCAGCGTTTCCACAATACGACGCAGGTGGCTGGGCCGGCTGCCGGCACGCAGGTAGGACCGCACCTGCGAATCAAAGGTCACCAACCCAGCAGCATCTCCCTGCTTGATAAAAAGGTAGCTCAGCGCCGCGGCGAGATAGCGAGCACAGGCAAATTTGGACATGGCCTTCCCGTCCACCTCCGCAGCTTCGTCTCCCTCAAAGGCCATCGACCCGGAAACATCCACCGCGATTGTAACGCGCAGATTAGTCTCCTCTATATATTGCTTGATGACATTACGGTCACTCTTCGCCATCACCCGCCAGTCCAGATTCCGCGGGTCGTCTCCCGGGGTATATTCCCGGTGTTCGGCAAACTCGACCGAAAAGCCCTTGTCCGGACTGGTATGCTTCCCCGTCAGGGTTCCCTGCATGCGTTTGCGCGCCAGCCACTCCAGCCTTCGCATAATCCCCATCGTCTCCTCCGGGAGGAGCTTCATGGATTCAGGAACTTCGATTGAAGACATGTGCAGGAGTCTGGACGCCTCTAAGCCAATTTGATCATATTACTGCGAGCACAAACGATGAACTAGATCTTGATCTCTTCCTTGGGCTGCAGGTGCTCTAGGAGCATTTCGACGATACTGTCACTCGTGACGCCTGAGGCCTCAGCATTAAAGGTCGTCAAGACCCGATGCCTCAACACTGGGGGAGCCACCGCAGCGACATCCCCGGTGGTGGCGTGGAAGCGACCGCGTAGGACCGCATGAGCCTTCGCCGCTGCGATCAGGGCAATCCCAGCTCGAGGGCCGGCCCCCCAGCCTACCATGTCTTTGACGAACTCTGGAGCTTCCCCGGAGTTTGGCCGCGTCGCCCTCGCAATATCAGCTGCAAAATCAATCACATGATCCCCAACTGGTACTCGCTTCACAATATCCTGAAGCTTGAGAATTTCTTCCGCCGTCATAAGGGCATTGACCTCACCCTCGCCAGGACTGGTCACCCTCCGGATAATTTCCCGCTCCTCCTTATCGTCTGGATAGTCCACCACGATATTGAACAGGAAACGATCCAGCTGTGCCTCGGGAAGCGGATAAGTTCCTTCCTGCTCAATAGGGTTCTGGGTTGCCAGCACAAAGAAAGGATCGGGGAGGTGACAGGTCTTTTCACCCACGGTGACATGATGCTCCTGCATGGCTTCCAGCAAGGCCGCCTGAGTCTTCGGCGGAGTCCGGTTGATTTCATCTGCCAGGATCATGTTCGCGAAGATCGGCCCTTCCAAAAAGCGGAAGCTCCGCCTTCCCGTCTCTTGATCCACCTCGAGGACATCTGTTCCCGTAATGTCGGCCGGCATCAGGTCAGGAGTGAATTGAATCCTCTTAAAGCTGAGGTCCAGCGCCTTGGCTACCGTTGAGACAAGAAGAGTTTTGGCGAGGCCCGGAACCCCGACGAGAAGAGCATGACCCCGGCAAAAAATTGCCATCAGGACCTGCTCAACAACCTGCTCTTGTCCTACGATAACCTGCGCCAGCTCCTCCTTCATCTGGCCATAAACCTTATGGAGCTTCTCGACGGCCTCTTTTTCATCCATGCTCATATAAAGCTTATACGGCCCTCCAAACCCGATTTTCTCAAGAGGAATTTCGCGAGAGCTCTCGAAAGCTAAGGGACTGGGGGTTGTTGCTTAACTTGTACAAAGTTTTTACCCAATGAACGCCTCTCCATCCAACGGCAATAGAGCCGAAGCACTCCCGCAATCACCAGAGCACGAGGCCAATCTTCCCCTCCATGGGAACCCCTTATTCTCCCACCGTCCTTACACCCCAACCGGGTGCCAAGTCGTCTTGATCTCTTGGAAATCGAGAATGTGATAAGGATCCTCTTCCAGTGGACTATCTGGATGAGAAACCACTCTCTTGAGGTTCTCCGCCGCCTTCTTCCCTGCCATCTTGGCCTCCTCTTCCTCGTCAGAGCATAGAAGGAGGGCGTTCACGTCCATATGCTCCGCGAACTGGGGCAGCAATTCATCCCGCAACCCGGTGAGTATATTGACCACCCCAGCTGGAACATCCGAACTGTTGAGGACCTCCGCAAGTGTGATCGCACAAAGAGGCTTTGAGTGTGATGCAAGAACGACACTGGTATTCCCTCCGGTCAGGATTGGCGCAATGGCCGAGCACAGTCCGAGCAGGCTGCGAGCCTCCGGAGCCGCCACCGCAACAATTCCGGTGGGCTCTGGCACCGAAAAGTTAAAATGCGGGGTTGATACCGGATTTACGCTGGAGAAAAGGGACTGATACTTGTCGCTCCATCCCGCGTAATGAACCAGAAGGTCTACGGCCTTGGTGACTTCCTTTCTCGCAGCAGAAGGGGTAGACCCCTGGAGCCGCAGCTCCTCCTCAAATTGCTCGGTTCGCCCCTCCAGCATTTCTGCAATACGATACAAGATCTGTCCCCGGAGATAGGCCGATGTATCGTTCCACCCAGACCATGCCTTGCGGGCGGCCACCACTGCATTGCGAAAATCCTTGCGACTGGCTCTTGAGGCGTTCGCCAAAAGAGCGCCTTTACGCCCCTTGACTTCATAGTAGCGCCCCGACTCGCTACGCGGAAACTTTCCTCCAAGATAGAGCTTGTAGGTCTTGTTTACTACTAATCGATTCTTCGCGGCCATGATTCGAGGTGTTGTGTGATGAATTCCTTTTGCAGGACCTAGTGAAGATCCAGATATGGCGCCAGACCTTGAAGGCCTCCCTCCCGGCCCAGCCCACTTTCCTTATATCCCCCAAAGGGCGAAGCCGGATCGAACTTGTTAAAGGTGTTAGCCCAGAGGACCCCAGCCCGAATCTGACTCGTAATCTTGAAAATCTTCGAACCCTTGTCCGTCCAGACTCCACCACTCAGCCCATACGGTGTATTGTTGGCCTTTTCAACGGCTTCCTCCGGTGTTCGGAAGGTCTGTATCGCAAGGACGGGGCCAAAGATTTCCTTTTGGACAATCTGGTGACTCTGGGCGCATTCCGTGAAGATCGTGGGCTTAAACCAGAGCCCCTTGCGCGGAAGCTTCTGACCACTCTGCCAGCATTTTGCTCCCTCCTCTTTCCCGGAATCCACCAATACCTTGATTCGATCCAATTGTTCCTGCGAATTGATCGCACCCACGTCCGTATTCTTATCGAGGGGGTCACCCAGGACAAGATTGTCCATCCTGCGCTTAAGCTTTCGAACCACTGTATCCGCGATTCCTTCCTGCACGAACAGACGCGACCCCGCACAGCAGACGTGACCCTGGTTGAAGAAAATGCCGTTCACGATACCCTCCACGGCCTGATTCACCGGCGCATCATCAAAGATAATATTTGCGGCCTTGCCACCCAGCTCCAGCGTGTAGCGCCTCCCGGTTCCCGCAAGATCCCTCTGGATCATTTTCCCCACTTCGGTTGATCCCGTGAACGCCACTTTGTCGATATCAGGATGGCGGACAAGATGACGCCCGGTCTTTCCTCCTCCAGTGAGGACATTCACAACTCCCGGAGGGAAGCCCGCTTCCTCGATCAGCTCAGCAAGTTTAAGAGCCGTCAGGGGGGTCGTCTCCGCCGGCTTGAGCACAACCGTATTCCCACAGGCAAGTGCTGGCGCCAGCTTCCACGCTGCCATGAGAAGAGGGAAATTCCACGGAATTATCTGCCCGATAACACCAAGGGGCTGAGCGGTCCGACCGGGAAACGCGTAATCAAGTTTGTCCGCCCACCCCGCATAGTAAAAGAAATGCGCAGCGACCAGAGGCAGGTCGATATCACGACTCTCCCTGATGGGTTTACCTCCATCCATAGTCTCCACCACCGCGAATTCACGGGACCGCTCCTGAATAAGGCGGGCCAGACGGAAGAGGTATTTGCCGCGCTCACGCCCCGGCATTGTGGACCACGTCTGCTCATAGGCCTTCCTCGCGGCAGCTACCGCCTTCTTGACCATTCCCGGGCCGGCTTCACCTATCTCGGCAAGGACTTCACCTGTTGCGGGATTCCGGGTCTCGGTTCGCTTGGGTGCTCGCAACCACTCACCACCGATATAAAAGTCATAGCTCTCTTTCAGCACGACGTGCTCGCTGCTCTCAGGAGCCGGCGCATAGCGATCTCCCTCCACGAAATCGTGGCGGCTCTTGTTTTTACCCGGGCTCGCGTTCTTGGTCTTCGATCCTGCAGCCCCTTTATCCTGTGCTTCTGGCATTCTATTCAGTCCTTGGTAAAATAATCTGCCGACTGGTAACGGCCCGTTTGCTGTTTCCGGATCTGCATGAGGAGGTCGTTTGTCAGGGAACTGGCACCAAAGCGGAACCAACGACTCGTGAGCCACTCCTTACCCAGAGTCTCCTTCAGCATGACAAGATAGTGTATCGCGGTCTTGGCATCACTGATTCCCCCTGCAGGCTTCATCCCCACCATTCGACCCGTCCGGTCATGGTAGTCCTGAATTGCTTCCAGCATAACAAGGGTCACGGGCAGGGTTGCCGCAGGCTGAATCTTGCCAGTTGAGGTCTTGATAAAATCCGCGCCTGCAGCCATTGCGATCTCACTCGCAATGCGTACCGTATCGTAGGTCTGCAGCTCTCCGGTCTCGAGGATCACCTTTAGATGAGCCCCGCCACAGGCTTCCTTACACCGGACAATTTCGTCGAAGATGCTTCGAAAAGCCCCATGCAGGAGCTTTCCCCTCGAAATTACCATATCAATCTCATCAGCACCCGCTCCAACGGCATAGCGGATCTCCGAGAGGCGCTCCTTGAGACGACTCTGGCCACTCGGAAAACCCGTAGCAACGCTGGCGACCTTGACTCCACTTTGCCCCACGGCCTCCTTCGCCACCCTTACCAGCCGGGGATAGACACAAATTGCCGCTGCCGGCCCGATAGACGGATCCTCCGGCAATGGCCGCTTGGCCTTAGCACACAACTGCTTGACCTTCCCTGGGCTGTCCTTGCCCTCCAAAGTCGTGACATCTAACATTGTGACCGCAAGTTTCAGGGCAGAAAGTTTACTCTCACTCTTGATGCTTCGCGTCTGGAAACGCCGCGCACGCTCCTCCACTCCCACCTGATCGATGGTCGAAAGCATCCGGAGATCCGGAAAAATAGGCGAACTGGCAGACATGCGCGGGGAGGGAACCTAGGTAAGGGTTTGAAGAAGGGCAAGGCGATAGAACTATCAGGGAAATTTCAGGAAAGCGCTTTCGCTCTGAACCCCGACCTTGACCGAAGAAGGGTTTCGCAGGTCCAATCTACTTGCTGCAATAGCTCGATACGAAAAAGAGGGCAGTCCGAAGACCGCCCTCTTTTTATCGCACAACGCACTCGCCTTAAATTCTGCGGGGCTTATTCGGCCCTGAGACCAATTCGAATCGGCCTCCTATTTAATTAAGTTACCTTAATAATTTGCACTTCACCCGCCTTCCTACAAGAAAAAAAGGGGTATTTTTTAGATCCTGAACCTCTTTGGGCAGATCCCGGGGCATCGCAACCTGCTACTGAAAGAGATACTCACCCGGTAACCAATACCGGAGTGATGAAATAAAAAAAGGTGCCACCTCCCGGGGGCACCTTCTTAGTGAGATTATAATCTTTCGCCCTGAGACCCTAGACGAAAATACTCTTCACGGGCGTTCCGAGGCCCTTCTCCGCACCAGCCATCCGGAACGGACGCCCGCTCGGAGAGTGGAGAATCTTGTGAGAATCAATTCCCAGTGCATACCCGATAGTGGCATTGAAGTCCTGCACAGTTACTGGGTCTGAATCGGGGCGACGGGCTTCCTTATCGGATTTCCCGTAGGTAGTTCCACCGTTGACTCCTGCTCCGGCAATCACAGCTGAGAAGCAGGCTGGGTGGTGATCGCGTCCATTGTTATGCTCTGTTACAATGTGCGGTGTCCGACCAAATTCCGTTCCAATCACCACCAGAGTGGTATCGAGGAGTCCCTTGTCCTCCAAGTCAGCGATAAGGGTTGAGAAACCCTTGTCGAGGACTGCTGCGCGGGCCTCTACGGAATTGAAATTATCATAGTGGGTATCCCACCCCCCAAGACCGACTTCCACGAACCGCACTCCCACTTCTACCAACCGGCGCGCGAGAAGGCAGCCCTGGGCAAAACGGTCGTTCCCGTATTTCGAACGCGTAGCACTTGGTTCACGCTTGATGTCAAAGGCCTTCAAATCCTCACTCTTCATGAGATTCACGGCCTCGTCATACAGGCTGTCATAGGACTTCACATCAGGAGACTTATACGTCTCATGAAACTTCTTGTTCAGAACGTCTGCAATAGCGAGACGCTTGGTAAAATCTTCCTCACTCACCGAATTCGGCCGTTTCGAATCCTTCAGACCCTCATCGGGCCGCCCCAGCGGGACTCCTTGGAACTCGGCGCCGAAGAAACCAGCCGAGGCATTCTTGGGGTTGGTTCCAACCGTAACAAAACCTGGAAGAGTCGCATTTTTACGCCCTTTGTGCCGGACGATCCATGACCCGATGGCAGGATGAACAATCGTTCCCCGCGGCTGGTAGCTGCGGTGGAGCATGTATTGACCCTGCTCGTGCGCACCCTGCGTGGAACTCATCGACCGGATCACACAGGCCTTGTCCGCAATCTTGGCAAACTCTGGGAGATACTGCGACACCTCGTAGTCGCCACTCGTGGGGATCGCCTCCACGGGACCCTGCACCTCTTTGTTGCGGGGCTTGGGGTCAAACGTATCGAGATGACTCATGCCGCCCTGCATGTTCAGGAAAATGACATGCTCTGCCACCTTGCCTGGTCCTACTCCCTTCTTGGGAGCTCCCAGTGCGCCGGTGGCAAGGGTTCCCCCCAACATTGGAGCGACTGTGACTCCGAGGTATGAACGGGCTGCATTCGCCATGATCTGGCGACGGGTCAGCTCATCCTGCTTCTTGAATTCTTGTGTGTTCATCTGCGGTTGTGATGGGTTAGGGTGCTTACTGGACAAATATAAACTCGTGGGTGGAGATCAGGGCCGAAGTCAGGTTCTCATAACTCTCTGTGCTGCCGTCAATAACGTCGCGCATCAGGAGGGCCATCTCCTCCGGCGTGGGAGAGCGACTCAGGATTGAGTAGTAGAGAAAGCGAACCTTGTCGCGATCGGATGTCCCCGCTTCAAGAGCCTTGTAAACAGCTGAACTCCGGTTGCTGACCACCATCTTCTCTACGTAGCCATTCATGACGGAGAGCACCTGCGCCATGTTGGGTTCCCGAGTTGCCGAATCGATCAGATCACGATCCGAGGAACCAAACATCCGGAGGAGGTGGCCATTCGGCGCCGGAGCCGGAAGCTCAGACGCTCTTGCCATGCCGCTCGCAGGCCCCGGGCGCCCGGCGCGCTGCATCGCCATCATGGCTTCGCTGCTTGCTCCTGAGTTACCCGCCTTGATCGAGGATAGTAACTGCGAAACGTAAGATTTGTATTCGTCAACCTTCTGGATCGCGAGGAGCTCCTTACTGAGTTGAGCCATAGTCTTCTGCCCTACCAGCACGGGCTTGCCCCGGTAGTAGACTGTGTCACTGAACCGCCTCTTGGGGAGCTGATCAGGATTTCCAGCAGTCAGGGTGACCAGCGAGTCCCAGACCTGCTCCGCACTCATGCGTTCAATCTGACGGCCATTGAATGCCTGTGGCATCCCTGCCTCAAAAGCCTGAGGGTTAGCAGCAAACTGAAAATTCTTGGTCAGCAGGAGCACATGCTGAAACGCCCGGAGGTCGTAGTTCAGGTCATCCTTCATCAGGCTGATGAGATAATCCATGAGCTCCGGGGTAATCGTCTTCTTCGACTCTTTGTATTCGTCTACAGGCTCATAGATTCCCTTGCCCATGATGCGCTGCCACATCCGATTTACGATGACGGACGTGAAGTTATCATTGGCAGTCACCATCCAATTCGCGAAGTCATCACGGGCAGTGTCGTCATCCCGGCGCTCTGAAGAGCGGATTCTTTTTCCGAAATGCGTCTTTCCCCCAATCATCTCTCCGGGATCTCCATCACGGTACTGGTAATCACTGGGAAGCTTGATGCGTCCCTTACCTCCACCTCCAAGAGTGAAGTAGTTCACGTTGTCTCCAATCCATTCTACAAGACGTCCGAACTCTGTTCGCTCCTCTTTTGCATCCCGCACCTCACGCCACACGCTGTTCCACGGACCCCGATTAATTTCCTGCTGTCCATTGGTAAAAGCCGCTAACTCATAGAACTGAATACGTTCCCACTTGTTGAAGGGCGCGTCATGACACTGGGCACATTCCATGCGCTCCCCGGTGAAAATCCGCATGGTATTTGAGAGGTTATCGAGGGGCATGCCCTTATCTCTGACAAAATATCCTACCGCTCCATTACCCTCGCTCCATCCACTACCCTTCGCGCTGAGCAACTGACGAGCAAAGTCATTCCAAGGCATGTTGTTACCCATGGCTTCATGAACAAACTCCACATAAGGAGCTGCCTGACCTTCGTTGAACTCGTCCGTGAGACGGAGGAGGTCACTGACCCAGTTGACCATTGAGCTGCGATACCCGTCATTCTTATCGCTCATCAGGTAATTGGCGAGCATCCTCCGCTTATCCTCGTCTTCGATCTCCAGAAACATCCGAGCCTCCGCCAGAGTCGGGATTCTTCCCGCCGCCACCAGAAAGCTCCGCCGGAGAAAAGTCGCATCGTCAACAACCTCAGGGACCTTCAACTTTTTCCTCTTGTAGAGGTTAGCGACGTGTTTATCGATATTGAGGGCCGCCTTCTGGAGCAGGGCCATGTCAGGGCCCTTGTTCTCTGATTGTTGCGCGAGCGCCGGGAAGGTGAGCCCAACAGCGAACCCTGTCGCTAGGAAACGGAAAATAGAAGTCATGAGAGCTTGCATACGGTTGATAGGTTAGTCCCTCCCACGAGGGCACCGCGCAGCGGCAGTGAACGTTGTCCGAGTATCGAAGTCAATATACTAGGAAAAAGGGGGTTTCAAGCACGCGAAGCCTATAATCGAGTACTCTTCCTACCCAGATTGGGGGAGAAATCTGGTCTCCAAAGCCATCTCACCTGCTTCTTGCGTAAAAAATAGGGTGCGTCTGCGCCCACACCACGATTGCTCTCACCGCCCCAACTGGAATCATCCTGCCCGATTGACCTCTCTTTATCGGGCTGGCACCCTCCCTGCGAGGGGACAAGATGGCTCATTCGCAAGCCTCCCCGGGGCCCTTGGTTCTTAGCTCCATTCCATGAAACTACCCATCTCCCTCCGAATCTTAAATAGCTTCGCAGTGGCTCTTTTCGGCGCCTTTGCGGTATTTCAGTACAACGACATCGACCCGGCGGTTTATCACCGTGCCTCCAGTCTCGATGCTGCCCTGTGGCTTGGCTTTTACGCTCTGGTCTCCGCCCTTTTCGCCCTGACCCTTGTAAAGCGTTCCGCCTCGCCATGGCTTCTTCTGGTCGGGGCCATCGCCTGCCTCGCCAAAATGGGACAAACCGGCTGGGGACTGTGGATTAACATTTTCGGCCAGGACGAATTCACCATGATGCAGGTCAGCATGTCCTCAGCTGATCCCCGGGTTGAGCTATCGCGCGAGTTCTTTGGCGCGGTGATCGCCCTTGCCGGAATAGCCGCGCTCTGGTGGCAGGGACGGAGGTTCGGACCCGAGCGCCCCCCGGAAGCAGGCGGCTCCTGAATGCCTGGGAATAATGCCGCTCACTTTTTTTCCTTCTTGTCGAGACCTGCTCGCTTCTTGAGCTGCTTGATCTGGTCCCGGAGATGTGCCGCTCGCTCAAATTCCAATTTACCCGCCGCCTCCTGCATCTCTCCCTCGAGCTCGCTCAGGACATTCACCGCATCGTAGACGGAAGCCTCTTCCGCCACCAGTGACCGATTCAGCTTCTCCGCCCGGCTTCTATCATCCTGATACTGCTGCAGACTTTGCTGCACCGCACGGACAACGCTATGGGGGGTAATGTTATGCTCCTCGTTGTAGGCCTGCTGCCTGCTGCGACGACTCTCCGTCACATCAATCAGTCGCTGGATTGAATCCGTCACTTGGTCGCAGAAAAGGACGCATTCACCCTTCACGTGACGAGCGGCTCTTCCAGCCGTCTGAATCAGGCTCGTCTCATTTCGTAGAAATCCCTCCTTGTCCGCATCAAGAATACAGACGAGCGACACCTCGGGCAGGTCCAGCCCCTCGCGCAGGAGGTTAATTCCCACCAGGATATCAAATTCGGCGGCCCTGAGCTGCCTGAGAATTTCCACCCGCTCAACAGCATCAATATCTGCGTGGATGTAACGCACCTTCAACCGGGCGCCCTGCAGATACTCACTGAGGTCCTCTGCCGTCCTCTTGGTCAGGGTGGTTACCAGCACCCGCTCTCCCCTCTCACTCCTCTGCTGGCACAGCTCGATAGTCTCATCGATCTGTCCCTTGAGAGGCCTGAGGGTGAGAACCGGGTCCAGCAGGCCGGTGGGTCTCACGATCTGCTCCGCAATCAGGGAATTGCCCTTGCGCGTCACGTCAAAGTCTTCCACCGGCTGGTCTGTAGGGCTGGGAACAATCCGAAGCTGCCGGAGGCGAATGGGGTCGATGCCCTTCTCCTTGTTCCCGTGGACGGCAATGCATCCCTTGTTATCGGGTCGGGAATTGACGACCTCAAAAGGACCGGGAGTTGCACTCACGTAGACCCGCTGGGTGGTCATTTCCATGAACTCCTGAAACCGCAGTGGGCGATTGTCCAGCGCACTCGGCAGCCTGAAACCATGGTCGACCAGTGAACTCTTCCGACTCAAATCGCCCTCATACATGCCACGAATCTGGGGGAGGCTGACGTGGCTCTCGTCCATGAGGACCAGAAAATCATCGGGAAAGAAGTCGAGCAGAGTGTAGGGACGCTCCCCGGGCGCCCGACCTGTGATATGTCGCGAGTAGTTTTCTATCCCCTGGCAAAACCCCATCTCCTGCATCATCTCAAGGTCATACTCAGTTCTCATCTTCAACCGTTGGGCCTCGATGAGCTTGCCCTTCTTCTCAAAAAGGGCGATCTGCTCGTTCATCTCGGATCGGATGGCAATCATGGCCTTCTTCATCTTATCCGCCGAACTGACGAACTGCTTGGCAGGAAAGAAGGTGTGCTTGTCAACGCGCTCCATGACCGCCCCGGTCATTACGTCAATGGTGGAGATACGGTCTACTTCATCTCCGAAGAATTCGACCCTGATGGCGGTGTCCTCAAGATAAGCGGGATGTATTTCCACCACATCTCCCCTCACCCGGAATTTCCCTCTGCCGAAGGCAATATCGTTACGCTCGAAGAGGATGCCCACCAAGAGGCCAAGGAACTCATCACGACCCAAGTGCTGCCCCTGCCAGACCGGGACCATCATGCCCTCGTAGTCGTCGGGAGATCCCAAGCCGTAGATACAACTTACCGACGCAACCACCAAGACATCTTCCCGGGTAAGAAGCGACCCCATCGTACTGAGGCGCAACCGCTCGATCTCCTCATTGACGGAGGAGTCCTTCTCGATGTAGGTATCACTTCTTGGGATATACGCTTCGGGTTGATAGTAATCGAAATAGCTGACGAAATACTCAACCGCATTGTTCGGGAAGAAATTCTTAAACTCCGAATAGAGTTGGGCCGCCAAGGTCTTGTTATGGCTCATCACCAGCGTGGGCTTGCCCATCCGCTCGATGATATTGGCCATGCTGAAGGTCTTCCCGGACCCAGTGACCCCGAGCAGGGTCTGGTGGCGGTTACCAGCCTCCAGTGATCGGACCAATTTTCCAATGGCCTGCTCCTGGTCACCCTTGACGCCATACTCGCTGACCAGTTGAAAGGACACGGGGAACCTCTACGCGCAGCTGCACCTCATTGCAAACTCCGGGACCTCAAGCTTTCTGTTCCTCAAGGAGCCAACAATAAGAGAGGCGCCACGGCTTCGAAACGAAAACCCGGCGCCCCCCTTACCTTGCCTTGTCAGTCGAATAAGTGCCCGCTACCACCCGGGCACGTTCTGCTATGATTACCGGGAAGAAAGTCATTCTTCCCAGCTGGGTTCCGTCGGAAGGACTCAGGTTGACCGCGCTCTGGAGCCCCATCGCACACCCGGATTAAGGAGCTGCTCACGAGTTCCAGTGCACAGTTGAGACCTGCATACTGTCCTGCCATCGAAAATTGTTTTCCCTTTCCCACCTGCCTCTTTCCTCGTTTGACCAAAAGCCGATTCCGACATCCCTCAGTGAGGCCCACGGCCCCGCACACGGGGATCATGGAAGTCGGTGTAAGCACTAGTTTCGGCATATGAGGGAAGAGGTCTAACTACCTCCTATGCATAACCTGTGCCAATTTCGTAAATCCTTACCTTAAGGCATTAATTATTAACAACCTGTATATTTACTAAGGAAAAGTTAATATAATTTTCCTCACCCGGTTCTCTGTAGGTTTTACCAGATCGCCTAACCTCAATTGTAAATTTTATAGGAGGCCAAAGACAGGCTAAGGAACCATCCCCATCTCCTGCAACGCGTATTCTACATCGGCGGGCCGAAGGGGCTTGGGAAGGTATCCGTTCATCCCTGCGCTGAGACAAGCCTCCCGATCGGCCTCGAACACGTTTGCCGTCATCGCGATGATCGGAATGGTCGCGGTCTCGCCTCCGCCCTCGCCAGCCCGGACCAATCGGGTCGCCCCAACCCCATCCAGCTCGGGCATGTTCATATCCATGAGGATCGCCTCGTAGTCGTGCCCCTCCCGCAATTTCACGATTGCCTCCCGCCCGTTTTCAGCCGTGTGGACCTCAAATCCAAACCTCTTCAGGATCAGGCCGGCTAGCCGCGCATTAATCGGATTGTCCTCCGCTACCAAAATGAGACGGGCCCCCTCCGCCTCCTCCTTTACGGTATCTCCCGAAGATGGGGAGGCACGGACTGACACTTCAAGATCCAGAACTGAGTTAAGAGCTCGGAACATATCGCGCTGTCGCACCGGTTTGAAAAGGACCTGACGAAATCCAGCTGCCAAAGCATGCTCCTTCTCTCCGCTCAATCGCGCGGAAGTGACCAGAATCATGGGAGGCAGGAGGGACCCGGCGACTTCCGCTGCCAGCCGGGCAAACTCCAGCCCATCCATGGTCGGCATCATCATGTCACAGAAGATCACATCATAGTGGGCGCTCCCAAGCTGCCGCAGTCCCTGCTGCCCACTGTCCACCACATCACTCTCCATGCCCCAGGTGAGAAGTCGCTTCTGGAGGAACCGCTGATTGATCTCGTTATCATCAATTACAAGCGCCTTCCTACCATGGAACTGACCCTTGTCTTCAATTACTGCGAATGCACTCGACTGCCCGGTCTGCAGAGGAATCGTGAATCGGAACTCGGCTCCCTCACCAAGCCGGGAACTTGCGGAGATCTCACCCCCCATTCGTTTTACGAGGCGCTTGCAGATTGCCAGCCCGAGTCCCGAGCCTCCGAATTTTCTCGTGGTAGAAACATCCTCCTGCTGGAAGGGCTCAAAAAGACTTTCCACCTTGGAGGGTTCAAACCCCACTCCTGTGTCTCTTACCGCAAGCTCAAGGAATGGACCGGGAACCACCCGGCCATGAATTGCCACCATCCCCCGGGCTGTAAATTTCAAGGCATTCGACACCAGGTTCAGGAGAATCTGCTTCACCCGAGCTACATCCCCGGACAACACCACAGGGATCTCGTCGTGCAGATCATAAGTCAGCTCCACCCCTTTCTCAGAAGCTTTTGCGGCATGAAGACCAAGAACCTCCTCCACACAATCACTGAGCTCGAAATCAACCTGCTCCAGCTCGAGGCGCCCGCTTTCAATCCGGGAAAAGTCGAGAAGGTCATTGATGATATTCAGGAGTAAATCCCCGCTTTTGTGGATCAATCCAAGGTTCTCTCTCTGTTCCTCCGTCAGTTGCGAGTCGAGCAGTAATTCCGTGTAGCCGATGATGCCGTTGAGTGGAGTCCGGATCTCATGACTCATCATCGCGAGAAACATCGACTTTGCCTTCTCAGCCCGTTCTGCTTCCTCCCTCGCAAGGTGAATTTCGCCCAGGGCCTTCACCCTCTCCGTCACATCACGCACGATACCATGCACAAGGGTTCGCCCCTCATATTTCACCCGGCCCCACACTACCTCTACTGGGAGGAAGGAGCCGTCCGCCCGCCGCAGCTGGGCCTCACTCCGGCTCCGGCCTGTCCGCTGAACCTCGTTCAGGGCCTGCCCGGCCACCTCAAAGTTCATCAGGTGCGAAACATACATCCCACGTAATTGCTCGCGTGAAAAACCAGACATCCGGACCGCAGTATCATTGACCTCCACAAACGCGCCGAAGCCATCGAGAAGAATGATGCCATCCATTGAGGCATTAAAGAATACCTTGAACTTTTCGTCATCACGGTCCCGAAGATTCCACCCCTGCTCCCGGGCTCGCCGGTCGAACTGCTCCTTGAGATAGGTCAGCTCCCCGGTGGCATCCTCGAGACGTTGCAGGGCCTCACGGTGAGCCTTCTGCTCAACCTCCAGCTGGCGACGCCACTGCGCAGCCTCGTCCATGAGCTCACGTTGGGCTTCACTCACATCAATCCGTGCCGCTTCAGCTTGTTATAAATTGACTTCTCCGTCACCTCGAGCCGCCGCGCGGTCTCTGCCTTGTTTCCATTGCAGAGCTTAAGGGTCTGAACCAGGGCCTCTCTCTCCAGGTCTGACAGCGCAATACCACCAATCCCGTCTGGCACCCGCCCCGAGGGCTCGCTTCCCCGAACTGAACTCGGCAGGTCGTCTGCCAAAATTACACCGTCCTCACAAAAGGCCGCCGCTCGCTCGAGCACATTCTCAAGCTGCCGGACGTTTCCCGGCCAATCATAGGACTGCATCGCAGAAAGAGCCTCTTTCGAAAGCTTCGTGCTACGGTTCCTTCCCTGCGGAGCGATGCGCCTCAGCATCGATTCGCTCAAATGGCGGAGTTCCTCAAGACGCTCTCGCAGCGGGGGCACCTCGATAGGAATGACACTCAACCGGTAAAAGAGGTCCTCCCGGAATTGTCCCTCCTTCATCCGCTGCTCAAGATCGAGATTAGTAGCCGCAATGATTCTCACGTCCGCCTCAAGGGTCTCCTCTCCACCCAGCCGTTGGAACTGCCGTTCCTGCAGCACGTTCAGGAGTTTGGGCTGCAGATCGATAGGCAGATCTCCGATTTCATCGAGGAAAAGAGTGCCCCCTTTTGCCATCTCGATTTTTCCGCGGCGACGGCGCACCGCACCGGTGAAGGCTCCCTTCTCATGACCGAATAGCTCACTCTCCAGAAGTTCCCGGGGAAGTGCTGGGCAACTCACCGTAACGAAGGGCTCTTCTCCCCGCTCACCTTTGGCATGTACGTGACGGGACAACATCCCCTTGCCAACCCCACTTTCCCCGGTCAACAAGATCGTCGAGTCAAGTGAAGCCACTTTCTCCGCCTGCCTCACTACCTCCTTCATGGCTTCCGACTCTGCGACTATTTGAACCACAGGCCCCCGTCCCCCAAGCGCTTCCCGCAGCTGCTCATTCTCTAACTCTGCTCGACGCAAGCGCTTAGCGTTGCGGAGCACCGCAAGCAACTCGTCCGGGTCAAAGGGTTTCGTCAGGTAATCGAGGGCGCCCAGCTTCATCGCCTTCACCGCCTCCGCAGCTTCGTCCACCGAAGTCAGAACCACCGCAGGTAATCCGGGGTGTTCGCGTCCAAGCCGTTCGAGTGCCCCGAAGCCATCGAGCACGGGCATCTGAAGGTCGAGCAGAACAACGTCGGTATTCTCGGTCACCAGCTCAAGGGCTTCCGCCCCATTCTCTCCAGATCTCACCGTGAACCCTCCCCGCTCGGCATGCATTGTCAGCAAGTTCCGGACGGTTTGATCATCGTCGGCAAGGACGAGGTTGGAGGTCTCCCCAGACACTTAGGATATCTTAACTATTTTACCGCGGAATTCCCACTATAAACTCCCGGGGAAAAGAACCCCTTACATCCTACCCCACCTGCAAATATACCCCGACTTGGTGGGTCCATGCGCCTCCCAAGCCTACGGCTGGCCCTGCCCTTGCTCTTTTCCCAGCGCACGCAGAAGCGTATAGTCACTGCCGTGACCCTCCTTGATCACGCCCAGCTCGATGCCATGGCAGCCGGCCAGCCCGGTCTTCTGCTTCCCATCGTGCACGACTTTGCCGCGCACGGACGAGACCAACTAGTGAACCTCGAGGCCACTCTCGCCGACAACCGAATCGAGGAGAGCCGTGGGATCCTTCACCAGCTTAAAGGCTCCGCAGGCACCATGGGCATGGCCCAGTTCGCGGATATTTGCCAGAAATGTGAAGAGCAACTTGCCAACAATCAACCTCCTACCTGCCTTCCGGAACTGGGCCCCCTGCTCCAAGAATCTATCGATCATGCCATCGCCCACCTTGAGGGCCCACGCTAGCTTTCCCAAAAGCTCTCCCGGGGAGTCGATTGCCTCCCTGGATCCGGATCCCATGGCTTCTGATTGAAATTTCCCTCAAAGTGGGCATCGTCCCGCCCCCCTTACATCATGAACCGACAACTGCTCGTCACTCTGGCCGTTCTTGGCAGCCAGCTCCTCGGCACCTTTTCCCTCCGCGCCAACGAAGCTCACCTCCTCCAGTGCGGTCACTGCGCTATGATGGCCAGGCTTCATGCCCGCCAACTCGCCGCCGCAGAACAAGGCAAGGCGCCCCAGAACAGCTACGCCCCGGATCGCTTCGTGGATGTCATACACCTCAAGATCGACGTCACCCCCAACTTCAAGGAGCGCTCCCTCAACGCCACCGCGATTCTCGACTTCGCTCCCATTGCCAAGCCCCTCAAGCAGTGGCACCTCAACGCCACCAGCCTGAACATCAGGCAGGTCACTGCCTCCCATGCCATTCAGGCTACCCAGTCCACCGACACCCACCTTGAGATCACCTTCCGGGATCCCATCCCTGCCGGGGAAGACGCCCGCGTCACCATCACCTACAACGCCACTCCGCAAAAGGGTCTCTACTTCCGCACCGCCGAGATGGGATACCCGGCCAGCGATACCCAGCTCTGGACTCAGGGTGAACCCGAGGACCATCAGCACTGGTTCCCCAGCCACGACTACCCCAACGAAAAGTTCACTACCGAGATGATCTGCCGCATCCCTGAGGGCATGGAGGCCCTCTCCAACGGGCGCCTCCTCTCCCAGAAGAAGGACAAGGACACGGGCCTCGTGGCATTCCACTGGTTCCAGGACAAAGTCCACGTCAACTACCTCGTCACTCTCCTTGCCGGCTACTTTGTTAAGATGGAGGACAAACACGGGGAGCTCCCCGTGGCCCTTTACGTGCCGCCCTCCGAGAAAGACCAGCTCGCCAACACCTTCCGCGACACCATCAAGATCCTCGACTACTTCGAACGGGAGATCGGGGTCCCCTACCCCTGGGACAAGTATTACAACGCCTGTGCCATCGACTACATGTGGGGGGGCATGGAAAACACTAGCCTGACGACCCTGACCACCCGGACCCTCTTCACCGACGCTACCGAGAACCTCCGGAGCAGCCGTGGCCTCGATGCCCATGAAGTCGCCCACCAGTGGTTCGGCGACCTCGTCACCTGCCGCGACTGGAGCCATCTCTGGCTCAACGAGGGCTTTGCCACCTACTACTCCCTTCTCTACGACCGGGAACTTCTCGGCAACGACTACTTCAAACACGGCCTCCACGGCAACGCCCGAGGGATCTTCGGCAACGACAAGGATATTATTCCCATCGTCCACCAGGGCTACAGCAACCCCTCACAGCAGTTCAGCTTCCGGGCCTACCCGAAGGGGGGCTGGGTTCTCCACATGCTGCGCTCCGAACTCGGGGAAGACCTCTTCCGCGAATGCGTGAAGACCTATCTGGAGCGACACCAGTATAAAACCGTGGTTACCCAGGATCTCGTGGAGATCTTCGAGGAACTCAGCGGACGCTCCCTTTCCCAGTTCTTCGACCAGTGGGTCTATCTCTCCGGCTACCCGGAGATCAAGATCAACTACGCGTGGGACGAACTCACCAAACAGGTCAAGCTCTCCATCAACCAGGTCCAGATGACCAATGAGAAACGCCCCTTCTTCCGCTTCAATCTTCCAGTCAAACTCCGCATCGGAGACAAGACCGAGATGCGCACCATCGAGATCTCTAAGGAGCGTGAGGACTTCTACCTGCCCCTCGGGACCGCACCGGAGGTCGTGCGCTTCGACCCGGAAGTGACTGTGCTCGCTAAGATTAACTTCGAGCCCAACGAGAAAATGCTTCTTGCCCAGCTTGCCGACCAGACCGACGTCATCGGCCGCCTCCTCGCCGTCCAGCAACTGGGCAAGAAAAAGAATAAAATCGCTCTCGAGTCCCTCAGCAAAGCCCTCAGGGAGGATCCTTTCTTCGCCATCCGCAAGGCCGCCGCCGAGGGCCTCGCCGCTATGCGCACCCCGGAATCCTTCAGCGCCCTCGAAAGCTCCCTCGACCAGCCCGATGCCCGGGTAAGGCAGTCCGTCGTCCGTGGCCTCACCAAGTTCTACAGTGACGACGCCTATAACGCCCTCAAGGCTATCGCCGACCGCGAAGCCAACCCGGGCATCCGCACCGTGGCCATCGGCGGAGTAGCCGCTTACGCCAAGGCGGGGCTGCGCCCCTACCTCGTCGGCCTACTCACCGCGAATTCCTATCAGAATGCCATTGCCAACGAGGCCATCGCAGGCATGCGCAAACAGGACGATGCTTTCTACGTCGACCCCCTCCTTCGGCACCTTCAGAAAGAGGAAACCTCCTTCCCCAGCCGCAGCTTCGCCCAAGCCCTGCGCACTCTCGCTTACCTCGCGCGGCACGAGGACAACAAGGACGCCGTTCGCGACTTCCTCCTCAGCCATGTCGACCACCTCAAGAACTCCGTGGCCACCGCCGCGATGGGGGCCCTCGGGGAATTGCGTGACCCCCGGGCTATCCCGGTCCTCACCACCTTCGTCGCCGCCGACTCCGACTCCCCTGAAGGCAAGGCCGCCCAGTCCGCCATCGATCAGATCCGCAAGAGCGAAGCGCCCGGACAGGCCCCTGCAGAAGTCAGCAAACTGCGCGGCCAGGTCCAAGACCTTGAGAAACAGCTCAAGAGTCTCTCTGGAGACTTCAAGGCCCTCCAGGAGCGCCTTAAGCAATCCCTCGCCCCTTCCAAGGAGGAACCGAAGAAAGACGACAAGTCCGGGGAGAAGAAATAAAGTCTCTCGTTCCTCAGGAAGACTCGCGGAGCCGATGACGGCGCCGCAAACAACTCAGCGCTCCAAAGGCTACCAGGTTGAAGACCACCAGCCCGATCAGGAGCGGCTTGTGATCCC
>TARA_B100001057_G_scaffold501103_1_pt1 | contig 27130 bp, 20 predicted proteins | sample TARA_B100001057 | Tara Oceans TARA_B100001057 (sample SAMEA2621839) | marine metagenome | biome: marine biome (ENVO:00000447); feature: surface water layer (ENVO:00002042); material: "saline water (ENVO:00002010), including plankton (ENVO:xxxxxxxx)" | depth 5 m
GCCATGCAGCGCATCGAAGCTCTGGGCGGCGGCGTATTGATCTATTTACGCACCGGATTTGTCGGTGTGCCGCTGGAAGATTTCGAATCCCAAAGTCGTGAGGACGAGCGGCGCAGCCAATGGCTCGAGGTGGGCGTGGGCGCACAAATACTGCGCGACCTGGGTTTGAGCAAAATTCGCCTAATCGCCGGGCGCAGTGTCGATTATGTTGGTGTTGAGGGTTTTGGTTTAACCCTAACTGACACCGAAATGCTCTAAACGCGCTGGCCTTCAGCGCCGGTACTGAAAAATTGCCTCTTGATCCTTTCTGCCGACGTAGACGATGCGTAAATCTTCGGTGCGCGTGTGACACACACGACACTTCAGTTTCGAGCGCATTTTGTGCACTTCGGTGTCGCCACCCAACCGCTTTATGAGTGTTTCCACATCGAGTTTTGTTTGGCGCTGGCAGGTCTCGCACACGGCGTATAGATGAAAACTGTCGACTAAATCGCTGAGAGACTGCATGGAAGGGCGCCTGTTTGGAAATTCCTGCGAGGCGTTTACTGTATAAATATACAGCAATAAAAATCAATCAAAATATCAACTTTTGATGATCAAGGTGGTTCGGGCGATCCACGAACCTGTTCTTGGCCCAGACAGGGTTCGGTGCCACAGTAGGACAACGCTCGGTAATTTAAAGACGGACTATGGCGACCACATCTAGCGCTTCTTCCTTACCTATCGCCATCACCATGGGTGACCCTGCCGGCATCGGCCCTGAAATTCTTGTGCGAACTCTCCTAGATGGCAATGGCAATGGCGATGGCAATGAAGATGCCCGCGGCAAAAAGACTGCGACGGAGCATACCCGATGGATTTTAGTCGGCGCGCACTGGGCGTTGGAGAAGGGTGCTGAAACTCTGTCACGAGCCTTGCCTCCGTTACATCACATCGCTGCTCCTGATGAAGCGATACCCGGCTGGAATTTGCTCGACCTCGGCATGCCGGAGCCCGCAGACTTTCGCCTTGGTCAGGTGCAATCAGCCTGTGGCGATCTTGCGGTGCAGGCAGTGGAGTGGGCAGCCAAGCGTTGTCTAAATGGTGAACTGGCCGCCATGGTGACGGCGCCAATAAACAAAGAAGCCATTCATACCGCCGGTTATGTCAACGACATTGGTCATCAGGAAATCCTCGCTCGTCAGGCGGGCGTTAGCCAAACCGCCACCATGTTGATGACGCCAGGTTTGCGAGTAGTTCACCTTTCGACCCATAAATCCCTCGCCAAGGCAGTGGAATTTGTTACAGCTGCGCAGGTGCTCGGCAAGCTGCACCTTATACACGACACCCTGACTCAGTGGGGCCTCGCGCAGCCACGCATCGCCGTAGCCGCCTTGAATCCTCATGGTGGTGAAGGTGGATTACTTGGCCGCGAGGAAATCGAAGAGCTGACACCCGCCGTCGCTAGTGCCAGGCAGGCAGGTATCGATGCCACTGGCCCGCTGCCGGCAGATTCCGTATTCAACCGCGCGATTGCTGGTGAATTTGATGTCGTGCTGGCGCTGTATCACGACCAAGGCCATATTGCGATCAAGGTGCACAATTTCCACGAATCCACCACGGCAACCCTTGGTATTCCCATGGTGCGCACGTCTGTCGATCATGGCACCGCCTTTGATATTGCCGGCAAGGGTGTCGCCGATGCTACCGGTATGCGCGCTGCTATGGATGCTGCGCAAGCCATTGTTGCCGCAAATTTGGGCGGTTTAATCAGCGAGTAAATTCGCGCGTTGGGCTTCGCAGGAGCGCAAGCCAACCTACTCATCACATATTCTTTTGCCCTAACCGCTATGGCACACTCGAACTTCGATTCATGTTAATGGGAGATGTCATGAAGGCTGCAGTATTTCGTGAAGTAAATAAGCCGATGGAGATTGAGGAAGTCACGGTTTCCAAGCCCGGTCCTCGAGAGGTTTTGATCCGCACAAAAGCGGCGGGTATCTGTCATAGCGACATGCACTTTTTCAATGGCAGCTACCCCGGGAAGCTGCCCATGGTGCTGGGTCATGAAAGCGCTGGCGTTGTTGAGCAGGTCGGTAGCGATGTGCACTACGTTAAGCCCGGCGACCATGTCATTACGTGTCTGTCGGTTTTTTGCGGTCACTGCGATCAGTGTCTAACCGGCCATCTGTCACTTTGCCAAGAGCCGGAAATGAGTCGCGGCAAAGAAGAAGAGCCGCGCATCAGCCATAACGATCAACCGCTGACACCGTTCGCACAACTGGGCTCCTTTGCCGAGATGATGCTGGTGCACGAACACGCTTTGGTGAAAGTGCGTGAGGATATGCCCATGGATCGCGCCGCACTGATTGGTTGTGGTGTGACGACGGGTATCGGCGCGGTTATTCATACCGCTTCAGTAGAGCCAGGTTCGACGGTGGCGGTGATTGGCTGTGGCGGTATTGGACTGTCTGCCATTAACGGCGCAGCGCTGGCCGGGGCGTCACGCATCATCGCAGTAGATATGGTGGCTTCTAAGCTGGAGCTTGCGCGTAAATTTGGCGCAACGGATTTGGTTGATGCCAGCGACGGTGAGGCCATCGAAAACGTTCGCGAATTGACCGGCGGTGGGGTGCATTACTCCTTTGAAGCCATCGGCCTGAAAGCCACCGCAGAGCAGGCATTTCGTATGTTGCGACCCGGGGGTACAGCCACGGTTATTGGCATGATTCCGCCGGGCCAAATGGTCGAGCTGCATGGCGTGGATTTCTTAGCCGAGAAGAAGATTCAAGGTTCCATGATGGGGTCCAATCGATTTCGCGTTGATATGCCGCGCTTCGTCGATTTTTATCTGCAGGGCAAGCTGCATCTGGACGATATGATTTCCAATCGTATTGCCCTGTCTGATATCAACGAAGGCATGGCTGCGCTGGAAACCGGGGAGATTGCCCGCAGCGTCATCATGTTTGACTAAAACTCACGGGAGTAAAGGATGCGCTGGCTTTCTTTTTTGCGCGATGGGTCTGAGACTTTTGGCTATGTGGTTGGCGATGCCGCGAGCGGCGAAGGCGTGGTCGATGCGGGTGCGCGCAGTGATTTTGCGTCTCTGCGTGAAGCGATTGCCGCAGATGCGTTAACCGATCTTCCTGCCCAATGTGGTGCCAGCGCCGATGTGACACTCGCCGATGTGGTGTACCTGCCAACCATTACTGATCCGGCAAAAATCATGTGTGTGGGTCTGAATTACAAAGCTCACCAAGAAGAGACAGGTCGCGGCGGTGAGGGTTATCCCACCATTTTCGTGCGCTTTGCCGACGCGCAAATGGGCCACAACGCACCCATGGTGCGGCCCCTGGAGTCCACCTCGTTAGATTTTGAAGGCGAAATTGCGCTGATTGTTGGTAAGGCCGGCCGGCGTATTAAGCCAGCTCAGGCGCGTGAGCATATCGCGGGCTTTGCCATTTATAACGACGGCAGCGTGCGCGACTATCAGCGCCAGACCAGCCAGTTCACGCCGGGCAAGAATTTTGCCAGCACCGGCGGGTTTGGGCCGTGGATGATGACCTTGGACGAAATTGGCGATTTGGATGCCATGGAAATCACGACGAGGCTAAACGGCGAGGTGATGCAAAACGCCACCTCAAATTTACTGGTGCACGGCTTTGAGGAGATATTGGAATACTGCTCAACCTTCGTTGAACTCAAACCCGGTGATGTGATTGTCACAGGCACCCCCGGCGGCGTCGGCGCTGCCCGCACCCCGCCGGTATTTATGGACGATGGCGATTTGATCGAGGTTGAAGTCAAACCCATTGGCACTCTGAGCAACCCTGTGGTCGCTGAGGCCGTGTCCTAGCTTGGTGGGCTGAATACTGGTCTGATCTTGGAGCAAAATTTTTCGTGAAATTTGGAATTGGTCAAAGTGTGCCGCGCACTGAGGATCCGCGCCTGATCACCGGTGGTGGTCAATACACAGACGATATCAACCGGCCCAACCAATTGCACATACGCATGCTGCGCTCTCCCTATGCACACGGTCATATCACTCAGCTCGACGTGAGCCAGGCCCTGAATCGCCCGGGCGTTGAAGCGGTTTATACCGCGCAAAATCTGCAGCATTTGGGCGGTCTGCCATGTCGGGCCGTGCTGAAAAACGCACAAGGCGAGCCTGCCTTTATTCCTCACCGCCCGATACTGGCAGAGCAAAAGATACTGTTCGTTGGGCAGGCTATCGCCGCCGTTGTGGCTCAGACGGCTGAACAAGCACTGGATGCGCTGGAGGCAATCGAGTTAAGTGTTGACGACTTGCCTGCCTGCAGTGACCCTGGCCGGGCACTAGATCCAGACACCCAGCCTCTGCATGAGGGTAACGATAGCAACCTATGCGTGCACTTTGAGCAAGGCTCCGCCGCAGACGTTGATCAATTGCTGGCTAGCGGTGTTCATCGGGTTAACGTGAGGCTGGCGAATAACCGCGTTGTACCGAGTCCATTGGAGCCCCGCGCTACATTGGTGGAGCCTTTGGATGACGGCTTTAGTCTGTATAACCCAAGCCAAGGGGCATTAGGCCAGCGCGCGGTCCTCGCCAAGGTATTCTCATTGGCCGCCGACAAAATACGTGTGATCTCACCAGATACCGGTGGCGGTTTCGGTGTGCGCGGCGAGGTACATTCGGAAGTTTGTGTTGCCGCCCACGCCGCCATGGCTCTCGGGCGCCCCGTTAAATTCACTGGCGACCGCTCGGAAATGTTCTTGAGCGATAACCACGGTCGCGACAATTTGACCGAGGTCACTGGCAGCTTTGATGCCGACGGTAAGCTACTCGCTGTCCGCGTTGATACGACGGCTAATCTCGGTGCTTACTGCTCCAACGCCGGACCCTTCGTCCCCACCATGGCGGGCGGACGGATAGTCGGTTCGGTGTATCGAATACCCCACGTTCACCATTCTGTGCGATGCGTTTTTACCAACACCATGCCCGTCGGTGCATACCGCGGTGCAGGCCGCCCTGAAGCCTGTTACGTGATGGAGCGCTTGCTCGACGCTGCTGCTCGCCAAATCGGCTGTGACGCCATCGAACTGCGCAAGCGCAACTTTATCGCGCCTGCCGATATGCCTTATCAGTTGCCTTCTGGGGTCACGATTAGTAGCGGTGAATTTAGCAAAACGCTGGATATGGCGCTGCAGCGCAGTGACTGGTCAGGCTACGCCCAGCGCCAGCAGGCCAGCACAGATAACGGTCTACTGCGGGGCAGGGGTGTTGGTTTCTACGTCGAATCCAGCGGCGGTGGGCCCGAGGAAGAGGCGGTGATCAGTGTCGCTGAAGACGGTCGAATCGATGTCGTCGTTGGCACCTTCTCCCACGGACAAGGCCATCGGACGACTTACGCACAAATTCTCAGCGAGACACTGGGCGTCGATTTCGAGGACATCAACATCATTCAAGGCGATACCGACGTTGTGGCCTTCGGTGGCGGCACCGGAGGTTCGCGTTCCTCGCAAATGGGCGGCATTGCGGTGCAGCGCGCCGGTCTGGCCTTGGTCGAAGACGCCAAGGCCATAGCAGCAGAGCTGATTCAAACACCGGTAGAGCAAGTGCAATATGCCGACGGTCTATTTATGTCGCAGGCTACGGAAGCTCAAATATCGTTGCAGCAGGTGGCTGAGGCGTCCCAACAGCCGCAATTTGGCGGGCGCGTGCTCAGCAAAACCTTGCGCTACGACCGTGGCGGTGGCTATACCTTTCCCAACGGCGCTCATGTGGCCGAGGTGGAAATAGATCCCGATACCGGCGCAATCGAAGTCGTAAGGTATACGGCGGTCGACGACTGCGGTCGGGTCATCAACCCACTACTGGCCACAGGTCAGGTGCATGGCGGGGTAGCCATGGGCATCGGCCAAGCTCTGCTGGAGAATGCCGTTTATGATGATGACGGTCAGCTACTCAGCGGCAGCTTGATGGATTACGCCATGCCCAGAGCCATGCACATCAGTGATATGGATGTGAGCTTTCATGAAGTGTTAGACCCCAATAATGACCTTGGGGTAAAGGGTATTGGCGAAGGGGGGGCATGCGCCGCACCCTCTGCGGTGGTTAACGCCGCCATCGACGCGCTGGCACCCATGGGTGTGACTGCCCTTGATATGCCTATGACGTCAGAGCGATTGTGGCGCGTGATAAGCGCCGCGGGATCCTCGCCACGTCTGAATGGGTCGCTCGATTAAGCGCGCAGAGCACTATCGCCAAGCTTTAGCACAGCCGCTTTGCGCTGTATCTTGTAGGTCAGCATAGAGGGGGCTTTGATGACAAATTTTACCGGTGCAGATCTTATCGCCGACGCGCTGGCGCAAATGCAAGTCGAGCATGTATTCGCCATTGTCAGCATTCACAATATGCCGATATTGGATGCCATTAATCGGCTCGGCAAAACTCGCATCATCGACGTCAGACACGAGCAAGCGGGTACGCATGCGGCAGATGGCTATGCCCGAGCCAGCGGCAAGCTTGGTGTCATGATCGCTTCAACGGGTCCGGGCACCTCGAACACGGTTACCGGTCTGTATGAGGCGCAGTACGGTTCTTCCCGGGTGCTCGTCATTACCGGTCAGGCAGAAACGGTCTTTTATGGCAAAGGCCTCGCCTACGTACATGAAGCCGAGCAGCAGGTGCCCATGCTTGCCTCGGTTTGCCGACGGGTTGAAAGCCCGCGAGCGCCGTCACAACTCGGGCCTGCGCTGCGGGCGGTGCTAACCGATATGTACACCGGTCGCGGTGCCCCGGGCGCGCTGGAAATTCCCATCGATATTCAATACGCCGAAAACGCAGCAGTTGAGATTTCCCTGCCGGGCAATGATCAGTTTGCGCCGGATGAGAAAAAACTCGATTTGGTCATCGATGCCCTACAGCAGTCCCAGCGTCGAATTCTGCTGGTGGGCGGTGGCGTCATTGCCGCTGGCGCCCATGCGGAAGTGCAAGCGTTGGCTGAGCAACTACAAATTCCAGTGCTAACGACAGTAGATGGTCGCGGCGCGCTGCCCGAGGATCATCCGCTTTGCGTCGGCAACTACTACAACTCGGCGGGCATGTATCAGGCTATTGCGGATGCCGATTTAACTCTGGCGATTGGCACCAAGTTCGCTGTGGGCGTTGACGGGCAATTTGCAGCACAAACGCCGCCGGGCAAGCTTGTGCAGATTGATATCGACGGCAACATGGTCGGTCGCACTCACCATGCCCACATCGGCCTGGTCGCCGATGCGCGTTTGGCCCTGCGTGGCATACAGCAAAGATTGCCCGAACTGCAGGCCAATGACGCTCAATTTACCGACAAAATACTCCATGCGGGCGTGGGCATTCGCCAAGCCATGCGCGGCCGCCTTGGCACAGATTGGCCCCAAGTCATGGACTGCATCCGTGCCAAGCTGCCCGCAAATTCGGCCTTTGTGCGCGACCAAACGATCTCCGCCTATAACTGGGGTAATCAGCAGTTCCCCATCATGGCGCCGCGTACCTCGATTAATCCAACTTCTGGAGCCATTGGCCCGGGATTTCCGATGAGTGTTGGCGCGGCAATTGCCAACCAGGGCACGGGTTCCAAAGCGCTGGTGGTTCATGGTGATGGCGGCTTTATGTTTCATGCCACCGAATTGGCGACCTGCGCCCAATACCAAGTGCCCCTCATCATTTGCGTGTTCAACGACTCTGGCTATGGGGTCCTGCGCTATCTCCAGCAGAGCAGGTTTGGGCGTATCAACGAAACCGACCTTGGCAAGGTGGCCTTTGCGCAAATGGCGCAAAGCATGGGTGTTCCCGGCGAGCGGGTGGACAGCGTAGACGCCTTTGCTGACGCGATGGATCGTGCGCTGGCGGCACAGGGCCCTTACCTGATCGATGTGGACATGGAGCACTTTGCGCCCATGGAGATTTCGGTAATGCCGAAAAAGCAGGCCTAAGCGAGGCCCTGTGTAGCACTCCTAGCGCGTACGCTTTCGCTTACCCGCTGTATCAATGATTTCCCTTGGCGCGACCTTGGTTTTGCTTCACAGTGCCGCGCTATGACCGCCCTGACCGACGCCGTAAAAGACGAGATTCAAACCGCTTACCGGACTTGGCTAGCGGCCCGAGACTTTAAGCCTCGGCGCGGACAGCGTCAGATGATCGCGCAAATTGCTCGTTCCCTGTCTGCTGATGAAGATCGTATTGCCGTGGTCGAGGCGGGTACCGGCACCGGTAAAACAGCGGCCTATTGCCTTGCGGCCATTCCACTAGCCCAAAGTTTGAACAAAACCATCGTGCTCAGCACAGCAACGGTTGCTCTGCAAGAGCAAGTGATTCTGCAGGATCTGCCAGATATTCAGGAGCGGGCGGGTTTGAAGTTCAGCCTTACCCTAGCCAAGGGTCGCGGGCGCTACTTGTGTTTGAAACGCCTCGACGATCACCTGAAATATACCGATCAGCAAGAAATTCCCATTTTTGATGCTACCGATGAAGACCACACGGTGCTCTATCAAGAGATGCTCAATCGTTTCTCGCAAGGCCAATGGGATGGCGAGGTCGACAGTTGGGCAGAGGGTATGTCAGACGGCGCGTGGTCTGGCGTGACTACTGATCATCGTGGCTGCAGCAAAAATCGCTGTTCTTTCTTTAAGCAGTGTCCGTTCTTTCGTGCCCGATCTCATCTCGAGGGCTCAGATGTCATCGTCGCCAACCATGACTTGGTGTTAGCAGACCTCGCTCTTGGCGGTGGTGCCGTGCTGCCAGAGCCTGAAGACTGCATCTATATTCTGGATGAGGCTCATCATATTGCGGATAAAACCCAGAATCACTTCTCTGCCAATGCGCGGGTAAACGGCACCATTCAATGGCTCGATAACGTCAATAAGGTGCTCAGCTCGTTGACCCAGCGTTTCGGTCGACCGGCAAATTTGACCAGCCTTGCCACCAGTGCGGCGGCAGAAGCCGATGCGCTGACTAGCCATTTGCACGCGCTGTCCGAGGGGCTGAATACCTTGCCTTTCGAGACCAAAGAAGAAGATCGAGAGGTGTATCGATTTCCGCAGGGCGATATCCCGGCCACGCTTATGGACTTATCCATGGCGCTGCTGCCTTCCATGGGCAAACTCTGTGACGTGGTAGAGCAGGCCCATGAACTTTTGCAGGAGGCCGTTGCTGGCAATGCCGACTGGCAAAATGCCTATGAGGCAGAAGACTGGTTGGTACCTGTGGGCCAGCTGCAAAGTCGCGCCTTGGCGACTCGTGCGCTCTTTGAAGACTACGCCTTGGGCACTGGCCGGCCCCGTCGTTATGCCCGCTGGCTTAATCGCAATCTCTACGATGTCGAAATGGTGAGCGCTCCCATCGAGCCAGGAAACATTTTGCAGGAAGTGCTGTGGCAGCGCTGTTATGGCGCAGTGTGCACGTCTGCAACGCTCACGGCATTGGGGCGCTTTGATCGCTTTATAGAGCGTGTGGGTTTGGATCCGTCGGTTTCCGCAGAGATCATTCAAAGCCCATTTAACTATCCCGAAGTGGCAACTTTCCATGTGCCCGCCATGCAATCCGACCCTCGAGACTTTGATGCCCACACCGAAGAGGTGATTGGCCTAATCCCTGAGCTACTCAAGCGTCATGTGTCGGCACTGGTTCTGTTCACCTCTTGGCGGCAACTCAATGCGGTGATATCTGGGTTGGCAGAAAAGCTCGCCGAAGGGCTGCTGGTGCAGGGCGAGGGCAGCAAGCAAGCGCTATTACAGGAGCACCGCCAACGCATAGACAATGGACAGTCCTCCTACTTATTTGGCGTTGCCAGTTTCTCTGAGGGTTTAGACCTGCCCGGTGAGTATTGTCGGCACGTGGTGATTGTGAAGTTGCCGTTCTCGGTGCCAGACGATCCGGTAGATCAGGCCATTGCGGAATGGGCCGAGGCCCAAGGCCGCAACGCCTTCTACGAAATCTCCGTGCCCGATGCCTCGTTAAAGTTAGTACAGGCTTGCGGCCGTCTGATCCGCAGTGAAAGCGATTACGGGACCATTTCGATGTTGGACAAGCGCATTGTGACGCAGCGCTACGGCCGTACGCTGATTGAGTCACTGCCTCCGTTTCGTCTGGACTTGCCCGCCTAGCTGTCTACTAAGACGCGCTGGCGGTTGCCGCTTTTGCCTCGTCTTTAAACGCGCCATCGCTGAAAATCTTTAGGCGACGGTTCACCACGCGTTCGGTCAACCCCTCAAGAAAGGCTTTCATCTCGACTTTGGTCAGAGCGTCCACCAGCTCAGCAATTTGTTGGTTGGAATCAAAGCGATCGTTCTCTTCCGCCAAGTTCTGCCAGTAGCGCTGACTGCGCTGGTTAAGATTTTTGTCTTTTTCTAGCAGTCGGGTCATCAGGCCAGCTTTTTGTTGCTCGAATGCCGCCTCGGTCATGGCGCCCCACTGAGCTAGATAATCCTGCAGAAATTCAATCACGGCATTTTCGATATGCGCGACCCCCGCAGAAGGGGACTGCACTAGAAATAAATTGCCGCTCTGGGTATCCATGCGACGCATGCCAGCACTTACGACATAACCCAGCTGTTGGTCAGTGCGCAGGCTCGAAAAGAACGGTGAGCGTAGTAGTTGACCAGCTAGGGCGCTTTTTGCTCGGCTGCTAAAACTGTCATCGGGGTCCTGCACATACAGCAGCAGTGCCGCATCGTCGTGATCAACCGCAAGATCGATCTCCGCAGACTGGGTCAGCTGCCTAACCATGGGTCGAGTATGCGCTACCTGGTCCAGTGGCAGCAGGGTGGTGAGCAGGTCTGCCAGAGCATTGGCGTCGTCGATGGCCACGTTGCCATGCAGACCGCCGCGCACGCTCAAGCGCCTAAATTGTTGGGAGCGCCACGCCCTGAGTTCATCCAGTGTCAGATCGGCGAGCAGTGTCGCTTGGGCCTCGGCTGGCCAACTGGTGGCAAGTAGTGTGTCACTCAAGGCCGTCAGTGTTTGGTTGTAGGGCTTGTCCTTGGCGGCATTCTCTAAGTCTCTTATCAGACTTTGCTTGATGCTATCAAAGCGAGCGTTGACCAGGGGCGCGGTCAATAGCTGATCGATAACAAAGGCGAGGAAATCTGCTTGCTTATCGTTGTACCCGCTGATGTCGATCGCGAAGCCACTCGCGGTGCGACTGAGGTTATAACCAAGCCCAGCAAGCAAGGCAGGATAGGTTGATTGGGTTAATTCATCGTTGACCAACCGGGTAAACAGGCGTGCCATGCTCGCGTCGCGCAGTGAGACGAGTCCATCCGGCACCGCCAGCTCAATAACAATATTCGCCCTCGGCGTGGTGAAGGACACGTCGGTATCCAGCCAGAGTTGTAGGCCGGGCTGATCTACCGCGAGTGCGATAGGCGCATCGTCTGGATCGAGCAGCGATAAGTTTTCCGGTAAAAAAGGATTGGCGGGGGGTAAGTTCAGAGGCGGGTTATCCGGCATTTCTATCGGTACCGGACCCTGTGCAATGGCAAAGGGCACCGCGAACCAAGGCTCTACAGTAGACGACTGAAAATCGGGCATGGCCAGTTCGACGAGAACATTTTCTGGTGTCATGCGAGCCAGCAGTTCCTTGATCAAATCGGGTTCAAACCCCTCCATTAGGTAGGGGGCAGCTAACAGATCCTCAGGCGGGTACTCATTCAGCCGCGGTGCCATCTGATACACGAAGCCTACAGTGGAACCACGCTCCTGAAACTGAAAAGCCAGCTCTGCAACTTTCGCCTGTTCGGAATAGCGCCACGCCTCGGGCTCGACAGACTTCAGCATGTCGATTTGGGCAAAAAACAATCCCATGATTTCAGGTACATGGTTGCTGCCTGTCTTGGTCAATTCAAAATTCGCCGAGATCAAACTGGTGTTGCGGTCCAAGGATTGGGTGCCCGCACCAAGGCTCTCTATCCAGCCTCGCTGGATAAGGAGGCTGTGCAGGCTGCCTTCGCCCTCGTGGCCCAGCATGTTGGAAATGTACTGTTCGGGTTTTGTGCGGTAGTAGGGCAACGTGTTGGGCACGGGAAACGCAACGCTCAGTCGCACAGCATTTTTTTGCGTTTGCGAGGTAATCATGGCGGGCAGCTGGGCATCGGTGTAGGCGGGTACAGTGGGATAGTCTGAGCCTATGTTGTAGTTGGGCACTTGATTGAACAGGGGCTCTACCAAGGCTTGTAGATCATCCAGCGACGCATTCGCGAGCACCACGAGACCCATTTGATCGGCGGAGTAGTTCTGCGCAAACCAGCGATCAAGGTCAGCCTTAACGTCACCTTTCAACGTATCCAGTGAACCGATGGTAAAGCGATGACCAGGATGCTCTGGGTTGAGGGCCTGCTTGCTCACCATGTAGCCACGCCAGCCATCGTCTTTGAGCTGCATCTGGTATTCCGAATGCACGGCGTTCTTCTCGCGCTCGACGTATTCTGGGCTGAGCAGCGGGTCGATGAAGAAGTGCCCGAAGCGGTCGAGACCCTCGGCAAGGGCACTATTCTTTATATCGAAAAAGTAGTTGGTGTGATCTAGCGCCGTGTAGGCGTTGGATGAACCGCCATTCGCGGTGATGTACTGCTGGAAGCTATCGACTTCAGGATACGTTTCGGTGCCAATGAACAACATATGTTCGAGAAAGTGCGCCAGGCCAGGTCTGGCGTTAGGTTCGTGGAAGCTGCCTCGGTAAACGGATAGGGCAGCGGCAGACTTATCGGTCTCGGGATCCGAGACCAGCAGCACCTTGAGCTGATTGGGCAGCGTTAGATAACGGTATTCGCGTGTATCGTTTGGACTTTTACGCGGGCTGACCGTCACCAATGCCGGCGTTGATTCTGCGTCTTGCGCGCCAATGGCCTGGTCAATCGTTGGATTCTGCGTGCAGCCGCTCGCTAGCAAGACCGCGGTCAACAGCAAAGCGCCAGACCCTTTGGCGAGGGCTAGAGCAAGACGACGAAATTTGGCAAACAAAATGTGCAATGTGTTCATTGGCAAGTCCTTGGCTCATGGTCAGTCTCGCTCTACTCAGGATAAGCGCTGCAGCGCGAGGGCCGAAATACTAGCGAAGCCCGTCCGCCAGTGCGATGGTAGAGCTTTAGACGCTAGTGGAAACCTAGATGCCCGAGTTGGATCGCCCGCCGCAAACTGAGTTCGCCGATTGGCACGCCATCGCCTCAGACGTTGCCCAGCAGATTGATGGGGCCTCACCAGACCAGCGACCTCGGATTGTCGGCATCAGCGGCAGCCAAGGCTCGGGCAAGTCCACCCTCGCCAACATCGTTGTTGAACATCTGCAGGGTTACGGCCTGCATGCAGTCACCGTTTCTTTAGACGATTTCTATCTCACCAAGGCCGAGCGAATTGAGCTGTCGCAGGCTGTACATCCGCTGCTGCGAACGCGGGGCGTACCCGGCACCCATGACATCCAATGGCTGGGGCAGGTGCTCCATGCCATGCAGTCGGCAAACCCCGCTGAAGGCGTAACCCTTGCGCTACCAACTTTCGATAAGGAGATGGATGACCGAAGTGGTCAGCATCAAGTTCTCTGTCAGATATTAGTATTGGAAGGTTGGTGCGTCGGGGTACAGGCACAGCCCGACATATCACAGCCCATCAACGCACTGGAACGCACGGAGGATACCCAGGCTTTATGGCGCTCATGGGTGAATGAGCAAACTCGAGAACGCTACGAGCCCTTGTGGCAGTCCATCGACTACTGGGTGCAGTTGCGTCCACCGGGGTTTACGCAGGTGGTGCAGTGGCGCGGCCAGCAAGAGCAGCAAATAGCGCCGAACAAACGGATGAATACCCAAACCCTACAGCGGTTTATCGATCACTACGAGCGACTCACGCGGTGGCAGTGGGCCTGCGCACCGCATCAGCCGGGTATGCGTGTCGAGTTAGGTGCCGATCATAAAGTGGTGTCGGTAGAGAACTTGAGCAACCACTGATTGCCTGCCACTGATTCAGTTTGCGTTCATTCAAGCCGGGTTAAATTGGCGGGCAAGTGAGGGCTTGGTCTCTTGCGACAACCTGAAAACCCGATACTTCAGAGGTGAATATGAATACGTTGCGAACAAATCCCGACCACAATACTGCGTCAATAACGGCGCCGGAAACTCAGCCTCAAGCAGCCTTGCACGTTAATCAGGGTAGCTTAGTAGGGCATTCTGGTTTTGTCTTAACCGTCGCCATACTGTTGCTGGCTGCCTTGACCCTACTGCCAAGTAGCAAAGGTTGGGCGGACCGAAGTGTGCTGGAAGTGCCGGTGATTGCCTCCTATCCAGTTTATCAGACCGTCGTTCGCCAAGAACCTCGGGAGCAGTGTCATATTCAGCAGGTGGCGAAATCTTCCACCAAGGGACAATCGGCAACCCCAGCTATTCTCGGCACCATCATAGGTGGCGCGTTGGGCAACGCGGTTGGCTCTAAGAAATCAAACCAGCGCGTCGGTGCAGTAGTTGGTGGCGTGCTCGGTTATTCCATTGGCAAGGATGTTGGACGACGGCATGAGCAGCGGCACGGCGATGTGCGATACGAAGAGCGCGAAGTCTGCAGCACGGTTTATGAGCGCGTCGAAGAGGAGCGTTTAACCGGCTATGACGTCAGTTATGCTTATGGCGGGCAAACGTACAAAACTCGTATGCGTCGTGATCCGGGTAGCACGGTTCGTGTACGTGTGCAGGTTGAGCCCATCTAACGAGCACTATCTGAAACGGACTGAACAATCCCATGCAGCAATTCTTCAGACACGTTGAACAAAGCAGTCGAACCTTCTTGGGCGGAGGAACTGCCGTGTTTGCCGTTATCCTGATGGGGGTGGTGGTCACCGCTCTGCCAGGCGCTTTACATGCAGCGTCGGCATCGCAGGCGCGAGCGCCGGCTAACAGTTATGCGCAGCCGGATCGGCGTGTTGGGCGCGTGATCAATCTCAACCAGGCAATTCGCATCGCCCAAGAAGAAAGTGGCGGCAAGGTGCTCTCGGCGAAATCGGTACGCGGGCCCAACGGGTCGTTACGGCACCATGTTCGGATGTTGGTCGACGGACAACGGGTCACGACGCTGGTGGTGAATCAACAAGGACGCCTGCAGCGGGCGCGTTAGCATGCGGATTCTCATCGTCGAAGACGAGGCCAGTCTTAGGGAGCAACTGCGCAAACAGCTAACCGCTGCAGGGTACGTTGTCGACGTCGCACCGGATGGCTTAGAAGGTCAGTACCTTGCCACGGAATATGCCTTTGATTTGGCCATTATTGATCTCGGCCTGCCGAAAATAAACGGCGTAGGTCTGATCTCATCGCTGCGACAGCGGCAGATCAGTACGCCCGTATTAGTGCTTACGGCGCGCAGCCATTGGCGCGACAAAGTAGAAGGCTTGGAGGCGGGCGCCGATGACTACCTTACTAAGCCCTTTCAAATGGAAGAACTGCTGGCCCGAGTGAATGCCCTCATTCGGCGATCTGCTGGGCATGCCACGCCGATCATTAGCCTCGGCCCTCTCAGCGTGAACACGGCTAGCCAGCAGGCCTATTTGGAAAAGGAAGAACTCGATCTCACCTCCTTCGAATATAAGCTACTGACCTATCTGCTCATGGGCCAGCAGCGGATCATTTCCAAAACTGAGCTAACCGAACACCTTTACGCGCAAGATTTTGACCGAGACAGCAATGTGATCGAAGTGCTTATCGGCAGGCTTCGCCGCAAGCTAGCGCCCTATCCTCTGATACAAACCGCGCGCGGCCGCGGTTACCGTATGAGTCTGCCAGATGCGCTGGCCGAACAATCCGTTACCCCTACATGATGAACTCCATACAGCGCCGATTGGCCTTGGTCTCCATTGTTGTCTTGCTCAGCCTCCTCTCACTCACGGGCCTTATTTTAGAGCGCACCTATCGCGACAGCGTGGTGGCTGGTGTACAGCAAGAACTGCAGCCGGTGATTTATGCGCTGATGGGGGTGGCCCAACAGCGGCAGGGCTCGCTGCAGTTTTCCAATAACCTGTCACAGCCGCGCCTGCAGCAACCCGATTCAGGACTGTATGCCTTGGTGACCCTTGGCACCGATGGCCGAGATGAGGAGGGTTGGCGCTCGCCCTCACTAGCCATGGCCGATCAAGCGTTGGCAGAGCAGATCAGCGAGTTTGCCCGGCGGGCAAACACGGTACTCTCCCAGCGATTGGTTTTTGCGCCCTCTACCGGGGCCGCTAACCTGTATTGTTTGAGCAACCGAGTGGATTGGGAGGGTCTGCTCGAGCCAACCGTAGCCTTTGTTCTATGCACCGATCGAGCGCCCTACCGTCAATCGATGACGCAGTTTCGCTATGAACTCATCGCAGGCTTTGGCGCATTGTCACTGTCGCTGTCGCTTATGTTACTGATCGTCTTACGCTGGGGATTGCGACCTTTACGACATATTCGTCAACAACTGTTGCTGCTGGAGCAGGGTGATCGTCAGTCGTTAGATGCCGTTCAGCCGCTGGAGCTTGCACCCTTGGTGGATAGCCTGAATCAGTACATTGCCCATCAATCGGCCCTACGTAATCGACATCGCCAGTCCCTGGATGACCTATCACACAGCCTAAAAACACCGCTCTCGGTGCTGCGGCTCGGCGTCGCGGAAAGTGATCCAGACCTTGCCTTACTGCAGGAACAGGTTGCGCGCATGCAGAGCATTGTCGACCATCAGTTGTCACGGGTCGCTCGCATTGCTCAGGCAGAGGCGGCATCTGAGCAACCCTGGGTAGATATCGATGGAATTATCAGAAAGATATTACGTGCTCTGGCGGTGGCTTACCCAAGTCATCAGTTCGATTACCTGGCCGTCGATGATTGGCAGCTACGTATTCACGAGGATGACTTGTTGGATATGTTGGGTAATGTGATGGAAAACGCCTGCAAGTATGGCGGCGGTCAACTACAAGTGTCTGTGCATGCGCCAAGTGAAGCGTCTAGTTCGACGCTGCAAATTTGCATCGAGGATGATGGACCGGGCATTGCCAGCGCGCTGACGGAAGCGGTACTCAGGCGCGGCGTGCGGTTTGATAGTCGCGAGGCCGGACAGGGTATCGGCCTAGCCATGGTGTCGGAATTGCTGGCGATCTACGGCGGCGATCTCGACTTCGCGACCAGTTCGCAGGGCGGTGCCAAGGTGATACTTCGCTTTCAGCAGGCGCGGCTAGGCCCTGGGTCACTGGCCAACTAGTTCAGACGGCTACCTAGCGCGGTGAAGAATCGCTCGCGCAGCGCGTTGTCTTGCTCAGACTTGGGTCCGCTGCCGCACCAGCGCTCGAGCAGTTCTTGGTTGTCGACAAGCTGTATATTGCGCACACCGCGATTCATTAGCTCTATCTGCAAGGCCATACGCGCGCCCTGCTCTGCGGCTGGGCCAGCGATATCGGCGGCAATCTCTGCCTCTATGGTTAGCGCTAGCAAGTCATGGGCTTCTGCGTGGCCGGCAATTCGTGCGCTGAACAAAGCGTGGGGAGAGGCCATGGTGACACCAGCGATTTCCGCTTGGCTAACGGCGTCATCCCAACGCCGAAATTCTGCGAGGCGTAGCTTGCGTTTGGCCTGCTGAGCCTGTGATCGTCGCGCGCGCAGGCGTTGATCAAGATTTTTCAACGCATCGCGATGCTTCGCGTCCAAACGTAGGTCGCTTGCTCTGTCTCGTAGGGCCGCCAAGCCTGATTCGGCATCAGCGATGGAATCTTGATCGGTATCAAAGGTGGTGATGTCATCCACCAAAGCCCGCAGCTGCTGTTCGGCCGCAGAACGTTGGCTTGAACGTGCTTGTTCGAGCCGCGTGAAAATGTCATCGCAGGCGGCGCGAAATCTCTTCCACAGGCGCTGATCAGCACCCCGCGGGGTCGTGCCAATGTCTCGCCACTGAGCTTGTAGCTGCTTCGCCGCTGTGGCCAAACCGTCGGTGCCATCCTGTTCGACCAATGCCTGAGCTTGGCTGACCAGATCTTCCTTGGCCTTGACGTTGCGATCCCAAGTATTTTTCACCCGCTCGTGCAGTGCTGACTGCAGTGCTTCAAAGCGTACTTCCACAGACTTCAGTGCCTTACGGTCGCAGGGGTGATGCTTGCGCCACTCTTGTCGCGCTTGGCGCATGATCGTCTCGGCGGCGCGCATGTCCGCCTGCTGCCAGTCAGTATCGTGCAAATATTGCTGCAGCTGATCGCATAGAGCTTTGCGCGCGGTTAAATTGTCGCTGCGCTTTTTAGTTTGTTCGGCGAAATGCTCGCGGCATATCTCAAACGCTTGGTCCGCCAACTCGTCAAATTGCTGCTGCAGTTGCGGTTGTTCCTTAGGTACGGGGCCGAGTGTGTTCCACTGGGCTCTGAGATCTTTGATGCGCTCACGCTGGGACTCGGCAGGCAGTGGCTTATCAACCATGGCCGCAATGGACTGCAAAAGTGCGTCGCGCTTAGGTGACGCTGCATACTGCTGCCAATCGCTGAGTTCGCCGAGCTGGGTGCTGATGCGATTTAGCAGCTTCTCATTACCCTTGGCACCTTGTTTTTGCAGTTTGCGACAGCGACCTAGGGCACTGAGCGCCTTCTTGAATTCACCGTTACCAATGAGGCCTTCCAGGGTAGCGCCGATGTCATTGAGTTCCTTGGTTAGGGTAACTTGTCGCTGTCCAATCTCACGCTGTTGTGCAGCTGCCTGCTCAATGTCTTGACGCAATTTTGCCAGTGCTGTGGGTGCGGGTACTCCGGCGGGCCAGCGCACGGACTTATCCGCCTGCCGCGCCAGCTTTAACCACTTAGCCACGTTCTCTGCGGATGTGCCTTGCCCATCGCCGCGCGCATCATCTTGGACCAAGGCCTGCCAATCTATTTCGTTAAGTTGGCGCCAGCCCTTGATTAGGGTGTAGGTCGCATCGAGAAGCGCCTCGAATTGCTCGTGTTGACTTGCACTGGGCGGGTAGGCCGAGTCCGCATCGAGCCACGCTTGTCTTTGGGTCGCAAGTTGCTGGGCATGTTGCCCGAGGGCCTGAGCGTCCAGTGTCGCCGCTGCCGCCAGTTGCGCTTGCAAACCCTGCATGGCTTCAATCAGCCCGGGGTAAGGGTTGTCTTGGGCGCTTGGTACGCTCAGATCGAGATCAGCAAACGGGTTGGCTATTGTCTCGCCGATCTGTGCCGCCGCACCCAACACGTCGCGCGTTTCGCGAATGTTCTGCACCAGTTGCTCGTGACGAGCGAGCAGTTGGTTCAGTTTTTTGCGTTGTATGATGAGGCCTTCAAGATCTTTGGGGGCCATTTTAAGTTCGCGCTGAGCACTGCTATGCACGTCATCAAGAGCCTTTAAGTGTTCCTTCAATAGGCGTCGGCAACCACGAATTTTGTCCAGTCCTTCTCGGGCCAGACGATTACAGCCCTTATCCTTGCCTCGGGAAATTCTCTCCAGCGTGGTTAGACCCACTTCATCTTGCAGCACAGCCATAGCCAACAATTTCGCCTTGGTCTCCGCCGGAGCGCGAATGATCAACCAAGCAGCTTGCTCGGCCGTGGTGACGCGCTCGCTCAACACTTGAATATCCGCTGCATTGGCGGACTGCAGTCGGGCTTGGAACAAACGCTCGTGTTGGTTAACCGCGTGGTCTGAATCCAGCGGCAGCAGCTTACACAGGCGCTTGGCTGCTAGCGCGCTCAGATTAGGGTGCTCCAAGAGTGTCGCTAGCGTCGTTATGTCTTGAAGCGCAGACATGGCGCGTTTGGCGATCTCAAGACTGATGCCTTCCGCGGCAGCCGCGCTTTCTGGCAGATCGAGCAAAAGCTCGTGTAGGGCGGTTTCATCGACCCCAGTCTGCTGGTGGGATTTGCAGTAAGACAGGTACTGATCCAACAGCACTAACTGCTGGCTTTGTTCCAGCGTTGGCAGCGTCGTCAGCGCTGCCGGATCGAAGACATCTTTTTTGTTGAATAGCTTGGCAAACATAGTCTTGCTACTAGTGTCGGTTTAGCAGGAGTCGGCAATGCTACAGCGCGCTATGAGCGTGGTCGCAAAATGGCTGGCGCCCGCTTTTGCCGCAGGAGCACCAGAAGTACTTTTTACCTTCGACAACTTCGACGGGATAGGGGCTTTTTGTGTGATGACAGGATCAGACATAGTGCTCTCCAAGTACAGATGTTGTCATTTAAATTGGGGTTCTTCCCACCATGGGTAGAACTCGGGTAAGTCACTAGAAACCTTTTCCGGAAACTGTGCGTCGCGTTTTTCTAAGAATGCTGTGACCCCTTCCTTGGAATCATCAGACTTGCCTCGGTAATGTATTCCCCGGGAGTCGATTTTATGCGCTTCCATTGGGTGATCGGCACCAAGCATTTTCCACATCATGTGGCGGGTTAGGGCGACAGACACTGGCGAGGCATTGTCGCGAATGTCTTCGGCAATGGCACGCGCGGCGGGCAGTAGATCCTCGGGTTCGTGCAGGCTGCGCAGCAGACCACCGTCCATGGCTTCTTGCGCTGAGAAAACGCGGCCTGAGTAGCACCACTCGAGCGCCTTGCTGATACCCACAGCGCGAGGCAAAAAGTAGCTGGAGCAAGCTTCAGGCACGATGCCTCGGCGGGCGAAGACAAAGCCGAATTTGGCGGCGGTGGAGGCAAGGCGAATGTCCATGGCGAGAGTCATGGTGACGCCAACGCCTACAGCCGCGCCGTTAACCGCAGCGATGATGGGCTTGTTCAGTTCATAAAGACGAAGGGTCAGGCGACCACCGCCGTCTCTGTTTATGCCCTCGTGCTTGTCTTGCCGTGCGCTGGAATCGAAAGTCGAAGCGCCCCGGGACAGATCTGCGCCAGCACAAAATCCGCGCCCTGCGCCGGTGACGATGATGGCCTTGACGTCGTCATCGGCATCAGCGCGATCGCAGGCGTCGATTATTTCCAGCATCATGTCATTGGTAAAGGCGTTGAGCGCTTCAGGTCGGTTTAACGTGATGGTTAAAATACCGTCTTCAACGGCATACAAAATAGTACTGTAATCCAAGAGTCTCCCCTCTCTTTGCGTGCATTCAGGCGTGTTATTGGCTCTATGTTGCCCTGCCAGCCTAGGATTATCTACGGCTAAAACAGGCAGCCGAGCTGAGGGTGAGAGCAATGTTGAAAGACGAAAGCGAAAGTAACGCCGCTCACTATTGAGTCGTAGACACCATGAACGAAGCAGACTGGCAGCACGAAGCACAGGCATTTATTGCCGATCATTGGCCTGGTCCGGACCGGCTAGCACACCCGAGCGCCTATCAGTTAGCCAGTGCACGCTGGTATGAGGACCTTGGCGCCGCTGGCTGGTCTACGCCGCATTGGCCTGCTGGGATTGGCGGTACTGCAGCAAGCAGGCTGAGCTGGCCGAAGCAGCGGCTGTACCGATGGCAAATGCTCTGCCATCAGGCCCGAACTCCGTCGATCAACACCCTAGCGATGTCGTTGATCGCACCGCTTGTGATGACCCACGGTAGTGAGCGCCAGCGCGAAGTATTGTTACCCGAGATCGCGGCTTTTGACGCGCACTGGTGTTTGGGCCTGCTCGAGCCCGTTAACGCGGCCACAGCAGAGCCGACACGTTTGCGCATAACGCCCGCAAAAACCTACCTGCAAGGAGAGAAGCGCGCACTGGCTGATGGACTGCTGATGTCCACCGAACTGCCCGAGGACAGCCTGTGGCCGTCACGCATGCTGTGTATTGCCCTCGACGACGCTCAGCAGTGGCGGGCTTGCTTGCTGCCAACAGATCGCGCGGGTATCCAGCTCAGGCCGGTGCCCAACGCGCGGGGGCGCTGGTTTCATGTGCTGCTCGACGAGGTCGTTGTTGCGCCTGATGAAATGCTCTTGCTTCGCGGCGAAGCGCTGCTGGCCGCCTTAGCCCAGCCAGAAACGTTATCGGAGTCTGTGCTGCCCGAGGCCAACTCTTTTGGTTTGGCGGAGCAGCTGCGGTTGCTGCGCAAGGAACTCATGGTAAATACGCACGAAGATACCGATACGCTGCTGACTCAGCTCTACGAGGCAGAGGTCGCGTTGCAGAGTCTTCGGGCACTGGAAAATCGGGCGCTCGCACCCCTGATGCCGCCGCTTGCCACCCCCCTGCCCATGCCGATGCTGAGTCTTAAAGCTCAGGAGCTAGGACAGCAAATTGGTGCTCTACAGCTGGCCAGCTTCGGGTATTATGCTCTGCCCGACGTCAGCGCCCTGCGTGAGCATAACGAAGGGCCGATTCATCCGAGAGGGGATGCGTCGGGTGAGACAGCGATGTTAACCAGCCAAGCACTGAGTGCACTGGCTACGTCGCACTATGGATGGAACCCAAGAGATGTTCTGGCCAGACAGTGGCTGGGACTGGGAGAGACCCCGTAAGCCGCCGAGGAACCGTCGCGGCAAAATGAGCGGGGACGATGAACAACACGGATGCGATAACGATCCCGCAAGCGGAAAACAAGTTGCCGTCGGGCTCGTAAACCACCGAATAACTTCAGTTAAGCAAAGGGGTAGATGAATGGATTTTTCCTTCACAGAAGAACAAACCATGTTGCACGAGAGCATCGAGCGATTTGTGCAAAGCGATTACGGCTTTGATGATCGCCAAAAGAGCGCCGCTTCAGATCTTGGCTATGACGCTGCGAATTGGAGCACTTTTGCAGAACTGGGATGGTTGGGCGTACCTTTTTCTGAAGCCGACGGTGGCTTCGGCGGCGGCGCAGTAGAATCATCCCTGATGATGGAGCAGTTTGGGCACGGTTTGGTGATCGAACCCTATTTGGCCACCGTCGTGTTGGCTGGTGGTGCGATCAAGCACGGTGGTAGCGAGGCGCAAAAGGCCAAGCTTTTGACGGGCATTATCGATGGCAGCATCCAAGCGGCGCTGGCCTATGCCGAACCCCAAGCGCGTTTCAATTTAGCGGATATCACGACCACTGCGACAGCAGAAGGCGACGGCTATGTGCTTAACGGCTACAAGGCCGTGGTGCTTAATGGCCCAGCCGCACAGCTCATCGTGGTGAGCGCCCGCACTTCTGGCGAGCAGCGTGATCAAGACGGCATCACGCTGTTCGCAATTGATCCCAAGGCTGCAGGCGTTTCGCGTCGCGATTACCCGACCGTGGATGCTTTTCGCGCCTCGGAGATTACGCTAGAAGGCGTCAAGGTAGATGCAGACAGCGTGATTGGCGAAGTCGGTCAGGGCTACGCTGTGTTGGAACGGACAATCGACGAAGGCATCATGGCCGTTGGCTCAGAAGCTGTTGGTTGCATGGAAAAGCTCTACAAAGAAACCGTCGAGTACTGCCGCCAGCGCGAACAGTTTGGCCAAGCCATTGGTAAGTTTCAGGTGCTGCAGCATCGCATGGTCGATATGTTTATGGAGCATGAGCAATCGAAATCGTTGATGTTCATGGCGGCCATGCGCATGGACGAGGGCTACGGTCCTGAGGCGCAAAAAGCCATCAGCGCCTTCAAGGTGCAAATTGGTAAGTCAGGTAAGTTCGTAGGTCAAAACGCCGTGCAGCTGCATGGCGGTATGGGCATGACCGAGGAGCTGAGTATTGGACACTACTTCAAGCGCCTGACTATTATCGACACGTTGTTCGGCAACGCCGACTTTCATCTGAAACGCTTCGGCGCGCTTTAGCGCCGAAGGTTTAGCACCGGCAACGCCGGGTAAAGCGAGTTAGAGGAGGAGGGCTGATGGCACGCTGGGACAAAGAGGACACATCGAGCATTCCGGATTGGTTCTGGGAGGCCGTTGACACACCTGTCGAGAGTCGCACCATCGAAGTGGACGAATGCGATGTTGCCTACCGTTTTTATGCTGCGCCCGGTAAGCCCGGCATGCTGCTCATACACGGCATGAATGCTCACTCGCGCTGGTGGGACTTTATTGCCCCGCAACTCACCGATCAGTATCAAATTGCCGCCATGGACCTCACCGGCATGGGGGATTCGGATTACCGCTATGAGTATTCCAGCAAGACCTATGCGGAAGAAATCTTAGCGGTCATTGACGACGCAGGGTTAGGTGACGACGCCATAGTGGTTGCCCACAGTTTTGGCGGCTACATGGCAGTGAAGGCGGCCAATTTGCATCCGGAGAAATTTGGCGGTTTGGTGTTGGTGGACTCGGGTATTCGTCATCCAGACGAGCCAATACCCGACCGTCCCAAGATGGGCGGGATGCAGGGCAAGATTTACCCAGATAAAGAAAGCGCTCTCATGCGTTTTCGTCTGCAGCCACCCCAGCCCTGCGAAAACGAGTACATACTGCAGTATATAGCGCGCAACTCACTGATGCCCATGGACGGTGGCTGGGCGTGGAAGTTCGATGAGGACTTATTAACAACCCTTACTGAGGTAGATCGTCAGCCAGAAGATTTTCAGTCGCTGGCCGTGCCCTTGGGCGTGATATTTGGTGCTGACAGCGAGCTGTATTCCCGCCAGAGCCTTGAGTATATGCAAGAGCTGGTGCCCCAGGATTTTCCATTTCAGGAAATCGCCGACGCGCAGCATCATGTCTTTCTCGATCAGCCACTGGCCTTTGTGGCGGCGCTTAAAGAGATCTGTCAGCAGCTCCCGCCGAGGGACTAAGTCTTTCTCTAATTGCCTGCCCGCTATTTTTTCGGCGTTAGCGAAATAGTGAGCACGGCACTTTCTTCGACTTTTTCCCGCGAGAACAACATAGGCACATGGCCCTCGGTAGCCCAGTTTTCTAGCAAGTTGTCGTAAAACGGCGAGCGCGGATCGCCTGACTGTCCCGGCGCGTTGGTCATGCGTGCATCGTCCCAATTGCCGACATCGACGACCATGCGAAACGAAGCACCGCTGCGCACGTTAAAGGTGTCGTCATAGAAACTTGTATTGTTGGTGGTGTTGGCGCTGCCGCCCCGCGGATAGGCTCGAATTTTCATGTCTTTAGCTAATTTTGCATCGACGCGATTCTGCAGGGGATGCGCAAACATTATTTGATGTAGATCTCCCCACTGCCATTGCGACGCGTCTGCGCCAAGCAGCTCGGTGGTCGCAGCCCAGGCTTTTCGTAAACTTGCTGCAGCGAGCCTTTGACCTTCGTTGGTCTCTAATAGCTTTAGGGAAGTTTGCGTCGACAAAGACCCAGAAGGTAGGGGATCTCCTTTGGTCAGCATGTTACCGAGAGCAGGGTTTAGGTGGCGGTAATACCATACATTCCACAGTGCTGCGGCCGAGCTATCTGCCTCCAGACGCTGATCCCAGTTCGCTAGCAATGGGCCGCCGGTTTTTGGATTGCTGGCGGCAAGTTCCGGCAGCAGGCCAAGCACGCGTCGGGCTAGCACCGAGTGATAGTCGCGCTGCAAATCGAGAGAATTTTCCATGCTATGCGGCTTCGGCGTATCAAGGTACTCCCAAAGCCGCTTGTAGCGCCAAGGTGCCGACCATTCAAAACCCACCTTGTAGCGTTCGATGGGGTAGTTGTCTGGCAGGCTCATGGCGTTGGCAGTGCCGGTGAAACCGCGTTCTGGGTTGTACTCTTCGGGCAGCACGTCCATGTCGAAGTAGCCATCCCATTCGTAGCGGCCGTCGCCGGGTACCGGCATAAGACCATCCCAGTTATCGCGTTTGGGAAAACGACCCGCCGGCTTGTAGCCGATGTTGCCGTCGGTGTCGGCATAGACCTGATTTTCTGAGGGTGCTCCCCAGCGGTTGAGTGCGCCGATGAACTCGCGAAAATTCTCGGCTCGCATGTATTCGATACTGCCGAAGTAGGGGGCCATACCTGGCTCCAGCCAAGCCGCGCGCACGACGAAGGCATGAGTTTCGGTTTCGGCGACCACTGGGCCATGACGGGTAAATTTCAGGGTGATGCTCTGAGTCTTACCGCCCTTAATGGCGATGCTTTCTTCGATTTCGGTAAAGGGCTCCACATCGCCCTGATAGAGATAGCCACCGCGTTTCTTCGCGTACACGTAGAGGTCTTCTTGATCGATGGGGAAGATGGTGAGTCCGAAGGCGATTTTGTCGTTATGACCAATGGAAATACCGGGTAGGGCGGGCTCTCCCGCGCCAATCACATTGATGCCCGGACCGTTCAAATGCGCCACATAGCGCAGAGAGGGCACCGCATGGCTGCGGTGTGGATCATCCGCCAAAATCGGGCGTCCGGTGGTGGTGCGCGATCCGGCCACCACCCAGTTATTACTGCCTATATCCAAGTTGTGGGCGGCAATGGTTTCGCGCTCAAGCAAGCTGGCTAACTGTGCTTGGGCAGGCTGCTGGCTGAAGTCGACAGGCGCCTTGGCAAGTAAGTAGTCATTTAACACGTTGTCTGGAATCAGGCAGGGATCAAGACCAGCCGGCGTTTCGGTCTGCCAGGCAGGCTCCAAGGTCAGCCACAGGGCGGCAAGATTCTGTTTTTTCTCGCAGGCGAGCTTTGCCCGCCAAACCTCGGTGACCACGTTACGCCACAGGCCGTTGCTACGAATGCGTACCACATCGTCCGCCGACCACCTGCTAGGCGCGTAGCCTAGTATGGCGAATTCCACCGGCATCAGCTTTGGATTGGCCTTAGCAGCCTCGATATAGGCATTGATTCCTGCGGTGAAGGACTCGGTAATGCGCTTGGCATCGTTGCCATAGGCCAGCCACTCGGCGTACATATCACCGCGATAGACAAATAGTCGCGCGGCTTTATCCTGAGCCACATGTCGCTCGCCGAGAATTTCGGCAAGCTGTCCTAAGCCGCGACGCTTCCACAGGTCGATTTGCCAAAGTCGATCTCTTGCGGCGTTGAAGCCTTGGACAAAGAATACGTCGTAGTGATCGTTCGCGTAGATGTGCGGCACGCCGTATTGGTCAACGAGTATTTCGGCTTCGGCGCTGAGGCCGTCGACCCGATAGGCGACAGTGGTGTCCGCCGTCGCCATGAGCGAGATGAATAGGCTGATAAAGCTAAGCAGAAGCAGTGGGGTGGTAAGCAGGTGATTCATCTTTTCGGGCCTCGAGAAGTCAGCAGACAACAATAGAAACGTCGCTGGCTGCAAGCCGGCGACGAGCGAAGATTTTTTTGTTGTGTCAGTATCTCAGACCGGTTGCGCAAAGTGCGACCAGCGTCAAGACGAGAGTTTACAAGAACTTCAATCGATGAGCGGTATAGAATTTCTGATGCTCGGTTTGCT
>TARA_B100001057_G_scaffold352076_1_pt1 | contig 27121 bp, 23 predicted proteins | sample TARA_B100001057 | Tara Oceans TARA_B100001057 (sample SAMEA2621839) | marine metagenome | biome: marine biome (ENVO:00000447); feature: surface water layer (ENVO:00002042); material: "saline water (ENVO:00002010), including plankton (ENVO:xxxxxxxx)" | depth 5 m
TACATACCCAATAGAAAGTTACTTAGACTGCGATAGTGAATGTTTAAACGACTCAGACAATGATGGCGTTTGTGACGAAATTGAAATTGGAGGCTGTACAGATTCACTTGCTTGTAATTATGATGAAATTGCAACAGACAATAATGGCTCATGTACATACCCAGAGCAAAATTACCTAGATTGTAATAATGAATGTTTAAATGATTCTGATGGTGATGGTTATTGTGATGAAATTGAAGTTGTTGGTTGTAATGATGCTACAGCCTGCAATTTTAATTGGTATTTTATTGACGGATATACTGGCAATTTAACTATCGATGCTCTTGATCCTGATTGGAACTTGGCTAGTTCAATAACGGACCCTGATATTGAACTATGCGTTTTTGTTGAGAATGACGAGCTGTGCGATGAGTGTGACTATAATAATGGTGTTGTAATTGATTATGATCAAGATGATGATGGGATTTGCGATTATAATGAAATTGGAGGCTGTCAAGATATAACAGCATGTAATTATAATGTTTTAGCAACTGATGATGATGGTTCTTGTTTTTACCCAACACAGACATATTTAGATTGTAATGGAAACTGTTTAAATGATACAGACGGTGATGGGGTTTGCGATGAAATAGAAGTTTATGGTTGTACAGACCCTAATGCATGTAATTATAATCCTGATTTGGGATGTACAGAAGACGATGATAGTTGTACTTATCCTTTAGAAAATTATTTAGATTGTTTTGGCAACTGTATTAATGACTCTGATGGAGATACAGTTTGTGATGAAATAGAAGTTGTAGGTTGTCAAGACCCGCAAGCATGTAATTACGATTCATTAGCCACAGATCCAGGAGAATGTTTTTATTTAGAAATGGATATTGTTTTTTCATCACAAAATATTTCAGTATGCTCATCGGATAATGATGGTCAAATTGAAATATCAGTTTTTGGAGGAACACCAGAATATACAGTAACAATTGATGGCAGTCAAGAAACAACACAAAATGATAACTTATTTTTATTTGAAAATTTAGGTCCAGGGGCATATGAAATTCAAATCACTGATCTAAATGACTGCTTAATTACTGAAACAGTTTATATCAATTCACCTGAACCAATTGAAATTGACCCTAATATTATTAATCCACTTTGTCCAGGTGAAAATAATGGATCCTCTTCACCAACTGTAAGTGGGGGAACTCCGCCATACGAAACTTCATGGTCTGGAACAATTGACGGGCAAAATTTATCAGCAGGTTTTTACGACTATATTGTTACTGATGCTTCTGGGTGCACAAACATCTTTACAATTCCAATTATTGACCCTTTGCCATTATCATCCGAAATATTTACTTCAGATGTTATTTGCTACGGGGATAATGATGGATTCATTGAATTGTCTGTAACTGGTGGGGTTCCGCCTTATTCTTATGATTGGAATGGGGAAAACCCAAATGCATTAGGAGCAGGCAACTACGACATAATAATTACAGATAGTAACGGTTGTATAACTACTGAAAATTTTAGCATTGGGTCAAGCTCTGAAACAACACTCACAATTACTCCAGATCAATATGAAATTTGTTACGGAGAAACTTTAACTGTTGAAGCTCCAAATAATTTTGACAATTACATCTGGTCTAATGGTATACAAGGAAGTGTTCTTGAAACTGATAATCCTGGATACTATAATGTAACTGCCACAGATGAAAATGGCTGTGAAATAGAGTCAAATTTTATACTTATTGAAGAATTACCAATACCTAACTTTAACGATATATTGGGAAATACAGAAATTGGAGTTAATGAAAACTCTGTTTATTATACTCAACCTAATGAAGATTCAACATTTGAATGGATAATTGAAAATAATGATGGAGAAATAATTAGTGGCCAAGGTACAAACTCTATAGAAGTTTCTTGGCAAAATGAGGGTATTGCAGTACTTTATCTAATAGAAACTAACACGTTTGGTTGTGAAACTATTAATTCACTAAGTGTAGAAATAAACGATTACTCTTCAGTTACGGAAAATTCAATGTTAAATTATTTAATTTATCCAAACCCATTAGAACAAAATTCAAATATTAATATTCTAAATGAAAAAGAAGGAATTTATAATCTTTCGTTGATTGATCTTAATGGAAAAACAATCCTAACGTTTAATAATATTGACCAAAAATTATTTAATGTATCGTGCTCTAACCTTGCTAAAGGAGCATATTTTGTGCAAATAAAAAACAAAGAAAACATACTAAGAAAATTAATCGTTGTCAAATAGAAAAACTTGATTCCATCAAAAAAAATAATCTGGGTTGTTATTTGTGTAAGTTTTGGTCTTCTTATTTCAAGAATAAATAAACCTAAAAAAGAAGCAGCAATTGTCACTGGGCATCCTCAAGCAACAAAAATTGGAAAGTATATATTAGAAAAAGGTGGTAATGCAATTGATGCTTCAATTGCAACACAATTGGCTTTAGCAGTTTGTTTTCCTAGGGCTGGAAATATTGGAGGGGGTGGTTTTATGATTTACAGAACAAAGGATAGTGAATATTTTTCGTTAGACTTTAGAGAACGAGCTCCTTTAAAGTCTTCAAAAAACATGTATCTTGATAATGAAAGTGAGTTAATTGATAGTCTGAGTACATTTGGAAATTACGCGGTGGGGGTTCCTGGAACTATAAGTGGTATTTTTGATGCCCATAAAAAATTTGGCTCACTAAGTATTGAAGAATTATTTGAACCCGCTATTAGTATTGCAGAAAATGGATTTATAATTGATACTAGACAAGCTGAATTATTAAATAAGCATAAACAAGACTTTATAAAATTTAACCCCAAGAATAATTACTTCATTAAAGAAAAGAAATGGAAAAATGGGGACACACTTATTCAAAAAGATTTAGCTAATACACTTAAAATAATTAGAGATAAGAAAAGAAAAGGATTTTACGATGGAGAGATAACAAAAAAAATAATCGAAAGCTTAGGTACTGAATCATTATTATCGTTAGAAGATTTTAGCTCATATGAATCGATTTGGAGAAAACCCATTATTTCTAAAATAAATGAATATACAATAATCAGCATGCCCCCTCCATCCAGTGGGGGAATAGCTTTATCTCAACTGATAAAAATATTGTTTAATTTCGAAACAAATAATTTAAAACACAATAGCGCTCAATACATCCATTTATTAACTGAAATTGAAAAATTCGTATATGCAGACAGGTCTAAATATCTTGGAGATAGTGATTTTTATAAAGTGCCAATCAAAAAATTATTAAATGAAAATTACTTGCAAAATCAATCAAAAAAAATTGATCTTAGCAAACCTAATCCTTCAAAAAAAATAAACCCTGGTAATCTTAATTATAACGAAAGTGAAGAAACAACTCACTTTTCAATAATTGATTTTGAAGGGAATGCAGTATCTATAACCACGACTCTTAATACAAATTTTGGTTCTAAAGTTTTTGTAGATAATTTAGGGTTTTTGCTAAATAATGAAATGGATGACTTTAGCTCAAAGCCTGGTAGCCCAAACACATATGGTCTTATAGGCTCTGAGGCAAACTCAATTGAACCAGGTAAAAGAATGTTAAGCTCTATGACTCCCACAATAATTGAAAAAAAGAATGATCTTTTTTTAATTCTTGGCTCACCAGGCGGCTCAACTATCATTACGTCTGTCTTTCAAACTTTTTTAAATCTAATTTTATTTAATATGGACATACAGAGTGCCGTTGATAAACCTAGATTTCACCACCAGTGGATTCCAGATTACATATATTTAGAAAAAAACTCATTTAATCCACTAACAATTGACTCTTTAAAATTGCAGGGGCATCAAATTAAAGAAAGGAGTCCAATGGGACATGTAAATGCAATATATATGGGAGAAAAAATAAAAATTGGAGCAGATAAGAGAGGATCAAATACTGGCCTAATAATATCAAAATAATATTACTTAGTTAAAAAATCCTTATACATAAAGCTTGGTTGAATGCCTTTATTGGATTGATACTTTCCATTTTTATATTCATTATAATCACCATCAATTGTATGAAAATAAATTTGACAAACTTCAATATTTGGATATATTTTTAATGGTTGAACTACAAAAATTTCTAAAGTCCAGAAGCCTTCAAATCCCACATCGCCAAACCCAGCTGTAATATGTACAAACATCCCTAGTCTTCCTATACTACTTCTACCCTCCAACATTGGAACAAATTTTTTTGTTTTAGTAAACTCTACTGTTCTACCAAGATATAACTTTCCGGGTTTTAATATTAAACCACCATCTGGTATCGTTATAGATGAAGTTTTATTTTCGATCTTCATATCAAGTGGATCATTTTCATAAACAACTAATTCATTATGTAATCTTAAATTATAACTATTTGGATTTAATTGTTTTTGATTATATGGCTCAATAAAAATATTTTTGTTAATATTTTCTTCTATTTTTTTTCCACTTAAGATCATGATTTTCTAGAGAAATTAAATAAGTTGTATTAAATATATAAATATTTTTTACAAAGATTTTTGTTTATTTAAAAATAAAATATAGATTTGCGATCGTTTTTAATAAAACGTGTACAAAATGGGGTATATATTTGGAGTTTCTGTAACTTCATAATTTTACAAAAAGCCGTCTTTTTATAGGCGGCTTTTCTCATTTAACAACCTATCTTTAGCGTTAAGAAATAAAAGAGAGTTGGGACAAATAGTAAAGAACATATAAATGAATATTTAAGTGAGGTTTTTTCGGTTGAATGCCAATAAGCAATCAAAATTAAAGGAACTTGAAAACATAATCTTATAAATGCTTGTAATTTGCTTGCACATAAAATTTCAGGATTTTGATAAATATAAATATTAGCAGGAAAAACGGCAATTAATAATAAGATAAGTCCAAACGAAGAAGCCTTCCTAAACTTTTTAAATAATAAAAAAAAGCCAAATAAAACTTCAAAAAACCCACTTATGTATACCATCTCAATATGAAATGGAATATATGAAGGCATGATTTTTAAAAAAAAAATAGGATCTGTAAAATGTCTTACCCCAACTACAATATATAAAATTGACATTATTATAATTGTAGTAAATTTTATTTTTTGAAGGAACTTTACTGATAAAATCATAGCTACTTTTCACAGTAAATGACCAGAGTACCTTCCCAGCTATCTTTTTTGCCAAACTGAAAGGCCTTCACGTTTTTAAAACCAGAGTCTTTAAATAAAGCTTTCCACTCTTCAATTTTATAAGTTTGTAATTTTAGATTTAGAGAATCACTCCAAGATAAAGATGGAGTATTTTCAAAATAATGATCAATTCCTACAAGCATGCATCCCCCAGACTTGATGATGTAATTATTTATGTACTTCAAAACTTTAAATGGATTCTTAAAATAATAAAATACCTCCATTGAAAACACCACATCAAAAGTTTGTTTATAACTCATTTTTTCAATATCTAGATTATAATATTCTGAATTTTTGTCCAGCGAAATTGCTTTTTTTATCATTTTATCAGCACCATCAATTCCGACCGAGTGGATACAGTTTTCTTTAGATCTTATTTTTCTTACAACCCAACCATTTCCACAACCAATATCAATAAAAGAAAAATTTTTTGAAAGAATCTGATTAGGAATCTGATCCAACATCTTAAGTACTGAAGGTGAATGATTTTTTTCCATTCCTAAATCCTTTCCAAGAAAAGCCCACTCGTTAAATGTTTTAATTGCTTTAGACATAATAAAATATAATTGAATTTATGAAATTCTATTCTAATTATAGAAGATCCAAGAAGTCGTCCACACTTTGAAGCAGATTAACATTGTTTTCTTTAATAAAATCTTTGTTTAGTGTTTGATTTGAAACAATATAATTCTTACTGTTATTAAAGTATTTACTAACAGACTGAATGGTCTTTTTAAAATTTAACTTCGCAAAGTTAGAAACAACAAAGAATAATGTGAAATCTACATTTTTGCATTTTTCAATTTCACTTAAAGCAAGAAGTGGTACATTGGCACCTAGATAAATAACATTGTATCCCCGACTTAATAATAAATATCGAGTAAATAATAAGCCCATTTCATGATGCTCATTGGGGGGTAAAAATAATACCCAATTCTTTTTATTATCTCCTTCTTTTTCAGACTCTATATTAATTTGGGAATAAATTTTTTGCTTAAACATTTCAGAAAGAAAATGCTCCTGAGCAGGGTTCATTTTGTTAGTCAACCAAAATAAACCGATTTTCTTAAACGTAGGCAACATGATTTTTTTGTAAAACTCAATGGCTTTAAATTTATTTGAAGCATTGTAATACGTTGCATTAAATATTTTAGTGTCAAATTTTAAGGCTGCTTTAACAAAATTATTTACACAAACATTACAAAAAGAATCTTCATTTTCTTGTTTGATTAATTCGTTTAATAAATTCTCAATTTCGTTGTCTGTTTTTTTAGAAACCAAAGAAATTTTATAACCATTATCAATTAGTAACTTTGCATTAAGAGCCTTTACTAATAATTCATCTGAGTAAAATCTTATTTTTGACTCAGTTCTTTCAGGTGTTAAAAAATTATATCGATTTTCCCATGTTCTTAGTAATAATTTATTAATACCTGTTATTTTTGAAAATTGATCTATACTATATGACATCTAAAATTTTACTTTATATATAACGTTAATAAAGGCATGCCTAATTTTAACATTCATTGATTGTTTATCACAAATTTAAAAAAAAAAACGTTTTGTATAGTTTTTTTAAAAAATAATTATACATTTGACCAACTTTTTGTATAAAAATTGATTATGTAAGCTATACAAAAAATAAATTTAAAAGATATATTATGAAAAAAACTTTACTATTATTATTTATATTATTTTCCCAATTCTCTATCGGGCAAACATCACACACAGTGTACGCAGGTAATTTTTATTACTCTCCATCATCATTGACAATTAACGTTGGTGATGAAGTAACATGGATTAATGAAAATGGATACCATGATGTAAACGCAGACATAAATTCTATTACTGGGGAATCATTTAATAATCCAGAAACTTTTGACTCACCTTCAGTGAGTTCAGGTACTATTTACACACACACTTTTAATGTAGAAGGTACTTACAATTACGATTGTTCAGTCGGATCTCACGCTGAAAACGGAATGGTTGGTCAAATTATTGTTGTAGGCGAAACAACAGTCGTTGATGTAATCGTAAATTCTGAAAATCACACAACGTTAGAAACAGCTGTAGTTACAGCGGGATTGGTAGAAACTTTAAGTGGAGAAGGTCCATTTACTGTATTTGCTCCTACAGATGATGCATTTGATGCATTACCAGAAGGTACACTAGACGCAGTATTAGCAGATATGGAATTATTGACTTCAATATTAACTCATCACGTAGCAGCAGGTGCTGTATTTTCTACTGATCTTGCAGATGGTATGATGGTAACAACATTAAACGGAACTGAATTAATGGTTACAATCAATGAAAACGGTGTTATGATTGATAATGCAATGGTTACTGTTGCAGATTATGAAGCAGATAACGGGGTTGTACATGTTATTGATGCTGTATTGATTCCTGAAAATGAATGCGAAGATGATAACGAGACAATAGAACAGCTTTTCGGAGCAATGTTCATAAGTGACTGCGAAGCTTTAGTTGGATTTTTAATGACCAATTACAATTACAGTGAATATCAAGCTTGTAACTGGGATGGACAACCAATGTTTAGCCTTGAGAGTAATGTTAGTGAAATTTGTGGGTGCGCTTGTCAGAATGTCGAAGAAGAAACAACGACCGTAGTTGATATTATTGCAAACTCAGATAACCACAATACACTTGAGTATGCTTTAGGTGAAGCTGGTTTCATTGAATATTTAAGCGGGGAAGGCCCATTCACGGTATTTGCACCTACTGATGATGCATTTGATGCATTACCTGAAGGAACACTAGACGCTGTATTAACAGATTTTGAATTATTAGCTAGTATATTGAAATACCATGTAGTTACTGGATCAGTTTACTCCACCGATTTGACTGATGGTATGATGGTAACAACACTTGAAGGTGCAGATTTAATGGTAACTATTGATGAAAATGGTGTAATGATAAATAACGCAATGGTAACTGTTGCAGATTATGAAGCAGATAACGGGGTTGTACATGTTATTGATGCTGTATTGATTCCTGAGTCATCAAATATCAACGAAAACTTATTAATGAATAATGATAGACTTTTATTCAGAGTGGATGAACTTGGTAGACAGACTAAATCTGATTATGGATTAATAATAGAGCTTTATGAATCAGGAAGAAATGTCAAAAAATATAAAATAAAATAGGTAACATAATCTTGACCTCACTAAATTTTTCAAAATGGGGTATTCGTTAAACAGGTTTCTACAACCAAAGTGAGGTCAAGAAAAAATAAAATATAAAATAAGTGATATAATCTTGACCTCACTATAATTTTTCAAAATGGGGTATTCGTTAAACAGGTTTCTATAACCAAAGTGAGGTCAGGGTTAAATTATGTCAATTACTAGAATTTAAATTTATGAAAAAACTATTCTTTCTTTTTTTAATTTGCTCTTTTAGCCTACAGGCTCAAATAACTGTAGAAGAAAAATTACAAAAACCAGAAATAAATTTGACAAAAAAACAAAATATTAATCAAGTTTGGGCGAGTGGAAATTGGGAGAAATTTAATAACGAAATAATTTGGAAACGTGGTACTTGGGTCAACAAAAGACCGGGTTTTATTTTTATGCCAGGATATTGGAAAAAAGTAAAACAAGGGTGGTCATGGGTCACGAGTGAATGGAAAAAAATAGATCTAAAACACTGGAACAAAATTTATTCCTGATCGATATTATTTAATGGATCTCGCTACTTTAAATGTTTTATTAAACTCAATTTTAGTTGGAATTATATTAATAACTCAGTTTGTAAACTACCCTTTACTCAAAAAAATAGATCAAAATTTCGAAATAATTCACAAAGAATATACTAAAAAAATGGGGTACGTAGTAGCACCAATCATGACTCTTGAGGCTTTTGCTGTTTTTTCAATGTACATATATTACCCTAAAAACAATAATTTAATACTTATTATGTGCTTAACATTAATTATTTGGTTAAGCACATTTTTTATTCAGGTACCAATACACAAAACGATATCTTTTAAAAAAAATTCTAAGAAAGTAAAGAAATTGATTACAACAAACTACATTAGGACTATTTCATGGTGCTTTAAATTATACCTTTCTATGTTACTTATTTCATAATGATAATTAATACAACTCATATCGATAAAGAAAAAAAGAAAATTATTAATAATTTGTCTGGTGAAGCCCTGTCCCTATGGGAAAGTTTATTTTTAAAACACAAGGGGTCACATAGAATGATAATTGACTTAATGAGTAATGATTTTAAAATTCACATTAAGACCACAAACAACTTGTTATATGCAAATATAGAAATTAGAAAAAAAGGTATAATTATAAGAGTGCCTTTTAATAATGAGACCATATCGTGGATAATACCTTATCACAAATTAAACATTTATAACTCTAAAAGATTTAGTATTCATGCTGATGGTAATTTTCTAAAATTTAGAAAAGATAAATACTATGAAATAAATAAAGAATTCGTTCGATCTATTATAGATGAAAAAATAAATTATTCTAAAAATTTAGATATACTTTGAAAAGAGTTTGGAACATTACAAATCCCGCAATTCATAGTTTAATTTCATTTGATAAAAAAGGAAATTTAAATGCTAACATATGTTCCTATGTTAGTGTAATAAGTTTAAAGCCTAAACTTTATATGATTGCAATTGATAAAAAAAGTAAAACACACAGTAATTTACTAGAAAATGATTTTTCTATCTTACAAGTTCTAAGCAGAAAAAATATTTCATTAATAAAAATACTAGGAAAAAAAAGCGGAAGAAATTTAAATAAGTTTAACTACTTGCTTTCTAAGAGATTACTTGGCCAATGGAATAAAAAAAATGTAATAAAAGATTCATGCGGTATTATTTTCTTAAATAAAATAAATGTTTTTGACACAATTGGAGATCACACATTATTTGTTTTTAAAATTTTAAAAACAAAAACGATTAGTGAAAGTAATATTTTAACCTTCAATAAATTAATTGATGATAAAATAATTTTATGAAAACAACTTATTCGGAAATAACTAAACTATTAGAAAATATTGATGTAAGTCTTTATGCTAAAAATAGAAACTTTATAGATGGTAATGTAACAAGACTTTCTCCATATATTTCTAGGGGAATTTTATCAACTAAAGAAGTTTTTTTTGCATTGTTACAAAAAAATATTAACCCAAAAAAAATAGAAAAATTTATTCAAGAATTAGCATGGAGAGACTATTGGCAAATAGTGTGGAAAAATAAAAATATTAATGAAGACATAAAAAGAAAACAAGAAGATGTAGAAAATATTGGCACACCAAAAAATATTATTCAAGCATCAACCGGGGTTAATGTAATTGACAACGCAATTAATGACTTATATGATACGGGCTACGTACACAATCACATCAGAATGTATATTGCAAGTATTATTTGTAATATTGGCAAATGCCATTGGAAGGCGCCAGCCAAATGGTTTTATTTTCATCTAATAGATGGTGATTGGGGGAGTAATGCACTTAGCTGGCAATGGGTTTGTGGAACTAATAGTTCTAAAAAATATATTGCAAACCAAGATAATATTAATAAGTTTTGCTATGATAATCAAAAAAATACTTTTCTTGACAAAAATTATGCTGATTTATATAAATGTTTAATCCCAAAAGAACTTGAAAAAGTATCGTCACTAAATTTAAAAACCAAATTGCCTTTAAATAATAGTGTATCAATAGATCAAAAAAAACCTATAATGATATATAATTATTATAATTTAGATCCAGATTGGAGAAAAGAATTAAATGCAAATAGAGTATTGTTACTAGAGCCTAGTACTTTTCAGGAATATCCAATTAGTGAAAATGTTTTTAATTTTTTTATTAAACTTTCTAAAAATATTAAAAACATTAAAATTGTTGTTTCTGAGTATAAAGAATTTTATAAAAAATTCGAGAACTGTACAATTTATTATAAAGAACATCCATTAAATAATTATTATAGTGGAATATGTGATAAACGAGATTGGTTGTTTACAAACCAAAATTATTATCCATCTTTTTTTAAATTTTGGAACGCATCAAAAAAAGAACTATATATTTAAATAATATTAAAATTCAACAATAAGACCAATAGAGGGTAAAAATTGACCTTGTGTGTTATCAATATATTTAGGGACATAACGGTCTGGATTATTTGGGTCTTGTTCGGGAGTACCTGATTCATTTCTTTTAACAGTTATATAAGGGGATAAATAAGCAACTTTATTATACAGATTTTCTAAATCTAAATATAAATTTAATGACCAATTCTTAAAGTAATATTTTTTATCAATTCTTATGTCTAAGTGATGAAATGGTTTATTTCTCTCAGAATTTAAATTTTCATAATCTAGTAGTCCCTGACCAACAAGATCCCAATATAATGAGTTCATAGAAGAAATCTCATCATAGGGTGTATAAGGGTTTGCCGATGTATATCTCCATTTAAATCCGACTTCCCAGTTTCTCTTAAACTTTTTGGCAGCACATATATTAATAATATGACGCTGATCCCATGAAGATGGAATATAATTTAAATTCTTATCCTTAAACTGACTCCAAGAAAGAGTGTAAGACAACAAACCATAAATTCCATCAGTTAATTTTCTTTGTGCAAAAAACTCAATTCCATATGCCCTTCCACTAGAATTAGAAACAACCTCTTGGTCCCCAATAACACCAAAATCAGCCCCTAGATTAGCCAAAGAGACAGAATCTGGAATTAAAAAAGGATAATTAGAGTAGTGTTTATAAAAACCTTCTAATGTAATTTTAGTGTTTGAATTAGTTACATATTCAAAGCCTGTTACAATATGTTTTGACTGAATATAGGTAACATCATTTTCTTTATTTATTAGAACACCAGTATCGTCTCTGTAACCTAAAACTGTATATGGTGGTAGTTGATAATAAACACCTGTGTTAATACTATATTTAAAATTAGAGTTTAGAAAATAAGCAACAGAAATTCTTGGAGAAAACTGTGATAATGGATTTAAATTAATTTTGGAATAATTATTAAAATCTGTCCTTAATCCAATTGAAGTTATTAATCTTTCATTCAAAAAATTAGTAGTAAACTGTGAGAATAAATTAAATTTTTCAAAATTTAAATCAGAATTGTATTCATAAATAAATATTGAATCTCCATTTACACCCATGAATGGGAGAATAACAGGTTTATAGGTGTCATTTGTATATAAAGCATTTTCAATTCCAAATCCTAAGTTAATTTCTGATTTTTTATTGCCATAATTATATTCATACCTAAATTTATTTTCTATTTCCTCTGACAAATAATCTAATTCTATCTCATTGGTTTCTAAATCATTTTTTACAGCATTATTATTTAAATGATTTCTACTTAAAACAACAGTGTGGAATCCTTTATCGGAAAAATATTTATAATTTGCGCCCAATGTATAATTCCACTGCTTCTGAATTGGTATATAATCTAAAATGTATTGATTCCTCTCTATTGTTGCCATGTCCTCAACCCCATCATTGGCTTGTTTATTTAGCGAAAAGTCATCAATAGCACCCAATCCAATTATTGTTAACTCACTTTTGTCACTTAATTTGTTTAAATACTTAAACTGTATATCATTATATTCTGGTAGAAATGGTAATTGTAAAGCTTTAAATAGAAACTGCAAATATGATCTTCTAGCAGAAAGAATAAAACCAGAATTTTTTGAAATTGGACCATCAATTAATAAGGCTAAATCACTTGAGCCCAATGTAAGGCTTGTATTAAATTTTTCTCTATTTGGCCGTTTTTGTATAAACTCAAAAACAGAGCTTAATGTATTTCCTCTGTTAGAGGGAAAAGATGCAGAAATAAAATCTACATTTTCAATTAAATCTACGTTGATTAATCCAACTGGTCCTCCGGAGGATCCTTGTGTTGAAAAATGGTTTATATTTGGAACTTCTATACCATCTAAATAAAAAACATTTTCATTCGGAGAACCACCTCTAATAATGATGTCATTTCTAAAACTAATACTTGTGGCTACGCCAGGAAAAGATTGCATCACTTTAGAGATGTCTCTATTTCCTCCTGGGCTTCTCTTTATTTCAGAAACCCCAATTGCTTTAAATGAAATTGGAGTTTCATCCGGTGAAAATTCTCTTGCAGAGACACCAACTTCTTCTAAATAATTACTTCCTTCTTCTAAAAGAATTTTTTTATAAACTTTTCTAGAATTAGTAAGTTCGATCTCATATAAAATTCTTTTTTTATAACCAATAAATGATGCTTGTAAATTATATATACCCGGATTTAGATTATTTATTTCAAAATAACCTAACTCATCAGTAGATGTTCCAATACCCTCTCCTAAAATTGAAATATTTACAAACGGCAGAGGGGTATTTGTTAATTTATCTAAAACAATTCCTGAAATTTTGAGGTCTTGTGCAAGTCCTGAAAAAATAGTTAGAAAAAAAGCAATAAATATTGTTTTCATTTTTTTTTGAATCAAATTTATAACTAGTTTTAATTAAACAAAATTTATTTTGAAAAAATACAATGTACTAATCGCAGGAGGTTCTGGTTTAATAGGTCAGTGTTTAAAGACTTACTTGATTAAATCTAATTACAATGTCAAAATTTTAAGTCGAAACAGAAAATCAAAATATTATTGGAATCCAAAAAAAAATGAACTTGATGCTTCAATTTTATCAGAGATTGACTACGTAATTAATCTGTGTGGAAGCAAAATTGATAAACGATGGACAAACAAGGCAAAAAAGGAAATTTATACAAGTAGAATTAATTCTACTAAATTTTTGATAAAAAAAATAAATTCAACAAAAACAAAAATTAAAAAATATATCGGTGCATCTGCAATTGGTTACTATGAATATGGTAGAAATTTAAAAAATGAAAATTCAAAAAAAGGAAGTCATTTTCTCTCTGATATATGTTTCAAATGGGAAAACGAACATAAAAAAATACAAAACATACCAATTTGTATTTTAAGAATTGGTGTGGTATTGTCGAAAGAAGGGGGAATGCTAAATAAATTACTCTTACCATTTTCATTAAATTTAGGGTCCTCATTAGGGGCTGGATCTCAAAAAATTTCATGGATTCATATTGAAGATTTATCAAAAATGATGTTTTTTTGTTTAAAAGATGAAATTACTGGAACATTTAATGCTGTTAGTCCAAAACCTGTTAGTAATCATTTTTTTTCTATAACATTGGCAAAAGTAAAATCTAAATATATATTACTACCAAATATTCCAACTTTTGTTATAAAGATAATCTTTGGAGAAATGTCAACAATGATTTTAAACAGCTTGGAAATTTCTAGTAAAAAAATAGAAAATCAAGGATTTTCATTTACATATTCTGAATTAGAAACAGCCTTAAAAAAAATTATAACTTAATAAGACGTAGATTTCTTATAATTTTCTAAATCAGGTTTTGTTGGTTCTAATATTAGTTGAAAATTTTTCATCTTTCCGTCCTTTGTTAAAACCTTTTGATCAGAATTGTATCCACTTACATTTTTATAAAATTCTTTTATTGTGACACAGTTATCAAATATTTTTCCATATCCATCAATAAAACACAACTCTTGTCTTGCAACACCTTGATAATAAAATATTTTAATTATTGCATTAATTCTTTCTCCAATCTTAAAGCATCTTTTTGTTTCTATAATTAATTCTTCTCCCAAAACTTCAAAAATATCATAATCAATAAAGGAAACCATGACAGGTCTCTCATATGCTTGTCCAAACATTACACTTTGCTCATTATCTTTATAAGACATTACATCTGGAAAATGAATTGGAGAAACATTCCACAATCTAAAAACAGACAATAAATACTTATCAATTAAAATGTTTTCAACATCCTTTTTATTCATGTATGAAATTTTTTTAGATCTCGAGTCAATTTGAGCCTGTTTTCTTGCTCTAATTAAACTTTGTTTTAAATCGCTAATATTTACAGTATCCAATATTGCACCGTAATCATTAACTTGACTTGTTAATTTTTTATATATCCATCTTTTTTCTCCGGAAGGTACTTCAACTTGAACCCATTTTTTTGTACTCGATGTACTCAAAAAAATTTGACCAAACTCAGCTTGAGCAACTTTTTCTGAGTTTTGATCAGGATCAAATCTAATATTAACCAAATCTTTTTCTATTTGAATAAAATTTTGAGAATAAATCAAAAAGGGGACCAAGAATGAAAAGTATAAAAGTCTCATAAATGCAAATATAATTAAAAGCTAATAAAAAAAATTATTTTAGTTATTCGTTGATTTTTGTATAGTTTTTTTAAAAATAAGTTATACAAATTAACTATTTAATGTATATTTTTTTTATATTTGTTAATTATTTTAGGTGATAAAAAATATCTTAAGATTATAGATTTTAATTAAATAAAAAACTGATTATGAAAATAAAATTACTACTAATTGCAATTATGACAACAAGTTTTGGCTGGAGTCAATGTAATATTAATGATGCAACGGATTGTGTTTGTAAAGATTCTAACGAAATTGACTGCGACTTACTCCCAGATATACAGGCCTCATGGTACGGAATTTTAACCTATTCAAACGGACCGAGTGAATATCCTCAGGAGGGAGCCGGTGAAAATAACGGTAGATTGCGTATTAGTGTATCAACGCCAAATACAGGATATGGACCACTAACTGTAAGAGGAGTTGATGATAATGGTTACGCATATTTTGTGTGCGATAATGATACAATTGCTGTACAAACCGGAGGTTCAATCGGAGGATATTACTGCGATGATTCAGATGAGCCAGCGAAGCATCTCGCCATCCAGAGAATATACCATAGAAATGCTGACGGAAGTATGGGCTACTGGGACAGATTTGCTGGAACAATGACATACCACCCAACACACGGCCACATGCATTCAGATGAATGGGGTGTTTTCACACTAAGAAAACAAGATCCCAACGATCCAAATCCTTTAAATTGGCCTATAGTAAGTAATGGAGCAAAAATGGGATTTTGCCTGATGGATTACAATGATTGTGGTGACGATGCAGCATACGGTCATTGTAGAGATGAAAACAGATACAGTGATCAATATTTAGAAGACTATCCCGAAATCGCTGAGCAGGGTTTTGATGGTGGAAATATTTTAACAGAAAATAGTCAGTTTCCTAATAATGGGCTTGGTGGTCAAAACTATGGATGTAGTGTAATAGAGCAAGGAATTACTGTAGGTTGGACAGATATATATAGTGAGTATCTAGATGATCAATGGATTGATATAGACCCTAGTTTATGTAATGGTGAATATTGGATAGTAGGTGAAATTGATAGAAACAACTTTTATTTAGAATCAAATAAAGAAAATAATTGGACAGCTGTTCCTATTACACTTACTCAACAATTAGATTCACAAAATTTTGAAGTTGAGGTAATTCCAAGTTCAACACCAATTTTGTGTGAGGGCGAAACAATTACATTAACATCATCTGTTGAAAATTCAACTATGGAATACCTTTGGTCAAACGGCATGACAACTTCTAGTATTGTAGTTAATGAACCTGGAACTTATTACGTAGAAGTAACAAGTGAGTGCGGCAGCAACACTTCTGAAGCTATTGAAGTAACAACAACAGCTGTACTCTCACCAGATTCTGATAATGTAACGGTTGAAGAAGGTGAAAGCGCAATATTAAATGCAACTGGGTCAGGAAATATTTTCTGGATTGACAATAATGGAGAATTAGTTGGAACAGGTGAAAACTTTACTACACCTGAGTTGTATGAAGATACTTCCTACTTTATTTACCAAGAACAAGAAATAATTCCTGCGCCTGAGTATCTTAATACTGGAGAAGCTGATCATTTATGCGATGGAGGAGGAAGCTGTGATTATAGTGGAAATATATACAATGGTGGACTAAGGTTTGAAGCAATTAATGATTTTACCCTTAATTCAGTAAAAGTTTATGCTGGCTTAGCGGGCACAAGAACATTTGAGCTTAGAAATACTTCTCTAGATATAATATTTGAATCGACTACTTTAAATATTCCCGAAAGTGAAGATAACGGTTTTGAAGTTATTCTTGACTGGCTTGTCCCAGCTGGTGAATATATAATAACAACAAATTCAGATTTAAATAATCAAAACTTTGATGGAAACAATCCCCTTTTAAAAAGAACTACAGGTGGCTTAGCTTCTTTCCCACATACAATTGACGACATTGTTAATATTTCTGAAGGATACTATAACAATGAAGGGGATAATATTAATGGCGCTGGATTTAGCACGTCATACTATTATTATTTTTATGACTGGAAAATAAATAATGATTGGGGAATTGGAGAAGTTTCATGTATTAGTGAACAAACTGAAGTTGAAGTTTTTGTTAATATTAATAATACCAATATTATTGAAGAAAATAGTATTGACTTTTCAATATTTCCAAATCCGGCAAGTAAACAATTAAGTTTGAAGCCTGAATCTAATTTCAACGAAGAGGTATCAATATTTATTTTAAATGAAGTTGGGGAAGAAATTGAAAAATTTAATATAGAAAAATTTACAAACGAATTAAAATTTGATATTGAAAAATATAGTAGTGGTTTATACTTCGTGAAGATTGAATCACTGAAGGGATCAATGACAAAGCCAATTATGTTTAATAAGTAAATTAAAAGCCCTCTTTTAAGAGGGCTTTTTTATTTAATTATGTTTCTATTAATCATTTTATTTATTTCAATCCAGACATTTAGCCAATCAGGCTGGACAAATTTTAATACTGACAATTCTCAAATTCCCTATAATCAAGTGAATTCTATTGAATTTGGTAATTCACCAAATTCAAGCAATAATATTTTTATTGGAACGAATTACGGACTTGGTATTTTAGAACTAGATGATTTTAATCTACCTAATAATTCATGGATTTCAATATATGAATCGGACACACAATATGGACTCATGGGTAATGAAATTATTAATATACAAAAAGGTATTAATGACGAAATGTGGATATGTACAACAGAGGGCATATCAATACTAGATTTTGAATATTCACAAGGTGAAATAATTAATCAACAATGGTCATACATAAACTCAAATAACTCCGAAATTCAGAGTGATATGGTAAAATCCATCTTATTTGAAGAAAATAATAAAACTTGGATTGGATCAACTGGAGGGTTAGCACTAAAGGAGAATGAAAACTGGGAAACTTATTCTTTTGAAACTCAAGGTATTTATTCTAATAATATTAAAAGAATAATTAAAAATTATTTAACAAACGATATTTATATTGGCACTTTAAATGGAGGTTTTCAATTATATAACAACAGTACTTTTGAATCATATAATAACACAAACTCTGGATTAATTGATAATACGATTAACGATTTTGTTTTTGATAATAATAATAATTTGATTATTACTAGCCCTTATGGGGGGCTTGAAGTACTAACAAATAGTGGAAATTGGTTAACTCTAAATACAGGTACCTATCCTAACCTACCCTTCTATATAAATAGTCTAAATAATGTCATAGTAGATAATAATAATAACTTGTGGATCAGCACAGTAGAAAATGGGCTAATTCAATATTCAGACGACAACTGGATATTTTACAACGAAGAAAATTCTGGTTTAACTGATAATAAGATTAATTGTTTAAAGTATGATTCTTTATATAATAGATTATGGATCGGAACCGAAACTAAGGGATTGACAATACTAGACTTAAATTTTATATCTAATTCATCTACAAATCAAAAAATTAGAAAATTTAAACCATACTTTACAAAAAATAATTTAATATTAAATAACAGCGAAATTGGAATTTGCAGAATTTATAATAGAATTGGGGAATTAATACATATTGAAAGAGTCACTGAAAAGAATACAACAATACACTTGCAAAATTTATATCCTGAAATTTACATTATTCAGCTTGTAACAATGGACAAAATTTTTACCAAAAGGTTAATTCGCACCATATAGAAATAATATGAATTTAAATAATTAATAAAAATTTAATCCTCTCTCATAGATTGAGGAACATAATCCTTTTTTATTTCTTCTTTATTAAAATCTATTCTTAGACTTTGAGGGGTGTAGCCTGAATTATCTTGAGTTAAAATTATATCTTTTTTTTTATATCTCTTCCTATTAATTTTGTTTACTTTAATATCCCTTGGAGAATTCTTTTCCTCTAATTCCTTATTAATATTTTCAATTCCCGGCTCAACTACAACTTCAACTTCAACTTTACTATTACTAAAAAACCACATTAGAAAACCTGCAATACACAAAATAATAAATAATCTTTTTGGACTCATAGTTGATTTTTGATCTGACATAATTTAAAATTTAGTTACTTTATAAATGTAAATAATTTTTGTCAGGACTGAAGCTAATCATAAAATAAAATTTGTATTACTTGAGGAACAGATTTTTTTTCAATAAAATAAAAACTGTGTTTTCCTTTCTTATTTAAATTAATTATGCTTTTACTTTTTAAAATCCCTAAATGTAGGGATATAACAGGTTGAGAAATTTTAAGTAATTGTTGTAAATGTGTTACTGAAAGTGTTTGGTGCTCATAAATTAAACGAATAATCTTTAGCCTAACAGGGTGACCTAATGATTTAAATATATCTGCAATATATTTTTCTTTATGACTCATCAATTAGTTAATTTCTTTCTTAATCTTGCCACTGGAAAATTCATTTGCTCTCTATATTTCGCAACAGTTCTTCTTGCAATATTATAACCTTTGACTTTTAATTTTTCTGTTATACTTTGATCGTTAACAGGTTTTTCCGAATTTTCATTAGTAATTATTTCTTTTATAATATTTTTAATTTCTTTTACTGAAATACTTTCTCCATCTTTTTTTGTCATGGACTCAGAAAAAAAATGTTTAAGTGAAAAAACACCAAATAATGTGTCAACATATTTACTATTTATAACTCTTGAGACAGTTGAAATATCCATATTTATTTCACTAGCTATGTCTTTTAAAATCATCGGTTTTAAATCTTTTTCATCACCTGAAATAAAATAATTTTTCTGTTTTTTTATAATTGAAGACATCGTTAAAATTAATGTCTTTTGTCTTTGATGAATAGCATTTATAAACCATCTAGCAGAATCTAACTTTTGTTTAGCAAATAACAATGCTTGTTGTTGTTCTTTGCCAATTTTTCCTTTCTTCTCTTTATTAAGATGCAATAAGTTTTGAAATTCTTTACTCACCTTTAACATAGGCGCATTTCGTGAGTTTAAGGTAAAATCAATTTTATCATCATCATCAACATGAACTGTAAAATCCGGTATGATACTTTGAATATGACTGCTAGAATTGATACCTACGGCAGGTTTGGGATTCAATTTTTCAATTTCTGATATCGCAGATTTTAAATCTTCTTTATTTATATTCAACTTATGACACAACTTTTCATAATGTTTATTAACAAAGTATTCAAAACATTCGGTTAAAACTGTGATTGCTAAACTTATTTCCTCTTTTTTTTCTTTTCTTTTTAACTGAAGAATTAATGACTCTTTCAAATCTCGACCACCTGTACCTGGCGGATCAAATGATTGAATAATGTTTAAGACCTCTAGTACTTCTTTAACTGAACAAACTAAATTTTTAGAAAAAATAAGATCTTCTGAAATTTCTTGAACATCTCTTTTTAAATAACCATCATCATTAATACAACCAATTATATATTCACCTATTTCATATGACTTTTCGTCAATTTTATGCTCTCTTAATTGATCCATAAGAATCTCAATTAAATTTTTTCCAGTTGTTAGAAAATAATTTTGTTCTTCATCACTAGTTGAATTTTGTGAATATAATTTATAGTTTGGTATCTCATCATCACTCATATATTGATCTAAATTCATGTCTTTATCTTGGAAGTCTAGTTCATTTATATCATCATCCTCGAAAGAATCACGCTCCTCAATATCATTAATTTTCGCATCTTCTAAAGCAGGATTCTCGCTTAGTTCTTCTTCAACACGATTTTCTAGCTCAACTGTAGATAGTTGAATTAATTTCATCAGTTTAATTTGTTGAGGTGATAATTTTTGAAGTAACTTTTGTTGTAATGATTGTTTTGACATGCTAAAATTCTATGTTTTTAGGAGTTCTAGCAAAAGGAATAACGTCTCTAATGTTATTCATTCCTGTAATAAATTGAACTAATCTTTCTAAACCTAAACCAAATCCACCATGGGGAACAGTACCAAATTTTCTTGTATCTAAATACCACCACAACTCATCTTTAGAAATATTCATGCCATTCATTCTTTTTATTAGGTGATCTAATCGCTCTTCCCTTTGAGACCCGCCTACAACTTCTCCAATACCAGGCATTAAAATATCCATAGCAGCTACAGTCTTATTATCATCATTCATTCTCATATAAAAAGCCTTTATTTCTTTAGGGTAATTAATTATTACAACAGGTTTTTTAAATTTCTTTTCAACTAAATACTTTTCATGTTCAGATTGCAAATCAACCCCCCAATCGTTAACCGGAAATTTAAACTTTCCTTTTTTATTATGCTTTGATTTCTTTAGTATTTCAATTGCATCACTGTATTCAATTATTTCGAAATCTTGATTTATAATATTATTTAATTTTTCTAATAAGTTAAATTCATCCCTAGCTTCTTTTTTTAATTTTAACTGCTCCTTTATAGCTCTATCATTCAAAAAAATTAAATCTGACTTATAATTTTCTAAAACGTAGTTAATTATGTATTTAATCATTTCAACTGCTAATTTTATAACATCATCAAGATCTGCAAAGGAAATTTCCGGCTCAATCATCCAAAATTCAGCAAGATGTCTTGATGTGTTAGAATTTTCTGCTCTAAATGTTGGGCCAAATGTATAAACCTTACCTAGGCCTAATGCACCTAACTCTGCCTCCAATTGACCAGAAACGGTTAAATATGTCTCTTTTCCAAAAAAATCATTAGAATAATTTTTTTCTCCAGGTTTTAAATTAGTGACTCTAAACATTTCACCAGCACCTTCAGCATCTGAAGTAGTAATTAATGGCGTGTTTAAATAATAAAAATTTCTTTCATTAAAAAATTTATGAACTGCAAAACTAATCGCATGCCTTATACGAAAAACTGAACTAAATGTTGTAGTTCTAAATCTCAAATGACTATTTTCTCTTAAAAACTCTAAAGTATGAGCTTTAGGTTGTATAGGGTAAGATTCTGGGTTAGCCGAACCGATAAGTTCAATTTCATCTGCAATTAGTTCATATTTTTGACCACTTCCTTTTGACTCTTTGAGTTTTCCTGTAACCCTAACACTTGATCCTGTATTTATATTTTTTAAATCTTTTTCTAGTTCAGAAACAACCTGAATATTTTCGAAACATGAGCCATCATTTACTGCTAAAAAAGTAATTTGTTTATTTCCTCTTTTTGACCTAACCCATCCGAAAATTGTATAAACACTATCTACATTGCCTAACTTAATTAAGTTTTGTACAGAAAATTTCATTTATATAATTATTTATTTTATAACAAATTTAATTTATTAAATGAAAGTTTTATGATTTAATAATTCTATTTTTGCATATTAATTTATTAATAAATATGAAGGGAATTCTTTCTAAAATAAATGATCCAAAAGATTTAAGAAAATTAACCAAAAAAGAATTGGTAGTTTTATCGGAAGAATTACGACAATTTATTATTGATATTGTCTCTGTTAATGGGGGTCATTTCGGAGCTAGTTTAGGAGTTGTAGAATTAACAGTTGCCTTGCATTATGTGTTTAACACACCCAAAGATCTATTGGTTTGGGATGTGGGTCATCAAGCATATGGACATAAAATATTAACAGGAAGAAAAAATATATTCCATACTAATAGAAAATGGAAAGGTATTAGTGGATTTCCAAAAAGAAAAGAAAGTAAATATGATACATTTGGTGTCGGTCATTCTTCTACATCAATAAGTGCCGCGTTGGGTATGTCAATCGCTTCCAAAATTTTAAAAAGAAACAAAAATCATATTGCAGTAATTGGAGATGGAGCCATGACTGCTGGCTTAGCATTTGAAGGTCTAAACCACGCAGGTATTGAAAACTCGAATCTTTTAGTAGTACTAAATGATAACTGCATGTCTATTGACCCAAATGTAGGAGCTTTAAAGGACTATTTGCTGAAAATTAGTACTTCAAAAGTTTATAATGAAACAAAAAATGAAATTTGGTCTCTTTTAGGAAAACTTAGTAAATTTGGATCTAGCGCAAAAGAAATTGTAAAAAGAACTGAAAAAGCATTAAAAAGCAGTCTTTTAAAAAATAGTAATTTTTTTGAGTCTTTAAACTTTAGATATTTCGGACCTGTTGATGGTCATAATATTGAAAAATTAGTTGAAACTTTTGAAAAATTAAAATCCATCCCAGGGCCTAAAATTCTTCACTGCATCACCACTAAAGGAAAGGGTTATAAAATCGCGGAAAACAACCAAACAAAATGGCATGCGCCAGGAATCTTCGATAAAGATACTGGTATTATTAATTCTTCCAAAAAGATTGATGAACCTAAAAAATATCAGGATGTTTTTGGTAAAACAATTATTGAGCTAGCAAAAAAGAATAAAAAGATTGTTGGTATAACACCAGCAATGCCATCAGGATCATCTCTTAAATTTATGATGGAAAAAATACCCAAAAGAGCGTTTGATGTAGCAATAGCTGAACAACATGCAGTTACCTTTTCGGCAGGATTATCAACTGAGGGAATTATTCCTTTTTGTAATATTTATTCCACTTTTCTTCAAAGAGCATATGATCAAGTTATCCATGATGTGGCTATACAAAATCTTCATGTGGTTTTTTGTATTGATAGGGGAGGTTTAGTTGGTGCAGACGGAGAGACTCATCAGGGAGTTTTTGATATTGCTTACCTTCGTTGCATACCCAATTTAATAGTTTCTTCACCTATCGATGAAGAAGAATTGAGAAATTTAATGTTTACCGCTCAAAGTAAAAAACATGGTCCTTTCTGTATAAGATATCCTAGAGGTAAAGGTGTTATGAAAAATAGCAATACACCATTTAAAAAAATAAACATCGGAACTGGAGTTGAATTACTAAATGGTAAAACTATAGCCTGTATTTCATTTGGTCCTATTGGAAATGATGTTTTTAATATCGCTAAAAAGCTAAAAGAAGAAAATATTAAAATTGGACATTATAATTTAAGATTTGTAAAACCAATTGATGAAAAGTTATTACACAAAATTTTCAAATCTTATGATTGTATAATAACAATTGAAGATGGTTGTATTCTAGGTGGAATGGGGTCGGCTATATTAGAATTTGCGGCTCGTAATAATTACCTAAAAAAAATAATTAATCTTGGAATTCCAGATAAATTTATACAACACGGCGCACCTGATAAACAAAGAAAAGAATGTGGAATCGACTCAGAAAATATAACAAAAGTAATTATTGAAAATTTTAAAAAATTTAATACTTAAAATCCTCTAAAAATTTTGTTGTATAATTTCCTTTACAAAAATCCTTATCATTCATCAGTTTTAAGTGAAAAGGAATAGTAGTTTTAATGCCTTCTATTACAAATTCATCTAAAGCTCTTTTCATTTTATGAATTGCCTCTTCTCTTGTTTGAGCAACTGTAATTAACTTAGCAATCATGGAGTCATAAAACGGAGATATTGTATATCCACTATATACATGTGTATCTGTTCTTATACCGTGTCCGCCTGGGACATGGAAATTAGTAATTTTACCTGGAGATGGCATAAAATCTTTTTTTGGATCCTCAGCATTTATTCTACACTCAATGGCATGTAACTCTGGTTCATAATTTTTTCCAGAGACACTAATACCCGCAGCCACTTTTATTTGTTCTCTTATAAGATCATAATTAATAACCTCTTCAGTTACTGGATGCTCCACTTGAATTCTTGTATTCATTTCCATGAAATAAAAGTTTCTGTCCTTATCAACTAAGAATTCTACTGTACCAACTCCCTCATACTTGACAGCTTTTGCTGCTAAAATAGCAGCTTCGCCCATTTTTTTTCTTAATTCAGGGGTCATAAAAGGAGAAGGTGATTCTTCTACTAATTTTTGATGCCTTCTTTGTATAGAGCAATCGCGTTCTGATAAATGACAAACTCTTCCTCTTGAGTCACCGATTATTTGTATTTCAATATGTCTTGGATCAACAACAAATCTTTCCATATACATACTATCATTACCAAAAGATGCGTTAGCTTCACTTTTTGCACTATCCCATGCATTTGTTAGTTCTGACTCTTTGTATACAGCTCTCATTCCCTTACCCCCACCACCAGCAGTTGCTTTTAACATCACAGGATATCCAATTTTTTTTGCAATTTTTTTAGCACTACTTATATCATTAATTATACCATCTGAGCCTGGAATTACAGGGACTCCTGCTTTTTTCATGGTTTCTATAGCCTTAGCCTTATCTCCCATTTGATTAATCATAACAGGATCGGCGCCAATAAACTTAATATTATTTTCAGTACATATTTTAGAAAATTGAGCATTTTCTGATAAAAAACCATACCCTGGGTGAATTGCATCTGAATTTGTTATTTCAGCAGCAGAAATAATATTAGGTATAGATAAATATGACTGGTTACTACTTGCAGGGCCAATACAAACAGCTTCATCTGCAAAACTAACAGGTAAACTTTCTTTATCAGCTTTTGAGTAAACAGCAACAGTTTTAATTCCCATTTCCTTACAAGTTCTAATAACTCTAAGAGCAATTTCACCTCTATTTGCAATTAAAATTTTTTTAAACATTTTTAAAATATTAAGATGGATCAATAAGAAACAAAGGTTGATCATATTCAACAGGACTCATGTCATCAACTAATACTTTAACAACAGTACCTGAGAATTCAGATTCAATTTCATTAAATAATTTCATGGCCTCAATTATACATAATGGATCATTTACATTTATTTTATCACCAACATTTACAAAAGGTTCTTTTTCAGGACTAGATCTTCTATAAAATGTTCCAATGATGGGAGCCTTTATTGGAATATAGTTCTTATTATCTTCTTCATTTATTGAATTAACATTATCAGTAGACTCTGATATATTTGTTAATGCTGGTGGATTAACTTGCTGTGTTTGAGTAATTGGTTGGGGGGCAACAGGGGATTGAACAACAGGTTGCTGTAAAGGAATTACCTGAGTTGTTACAGCTTGTTCATTATTTTGCACCTTGCCTTTAGGTGGAGATTTTATTGACAACTTTACATCACCAATTTCTAAATCAACCTCAGTAGCGCCAGACTTAGCAACAAATTTAATTAATTCTTGTATTTGTCTTAGATTCATAAATCATAAATTTTTATTAAAAAAAGTAATTTTAAATTTAAATAACAAAAAATAAACAAAAAAATAATTTTATTAATTTATTAATGAAATAAAAAATATTCTAAATTTCTTTAAATTAAACACGTTTATTAGTGTTTTATTTACTAAATAAACTGAAAAAATCAATTTTTTTATTATTAATTTAATTTTTAGCGTAAAAAAAAATAATTTTTTACATTTTTATCCAAATTTAATATAAGTAATTTATTTAAAAGTTAATATTTAATATATATTAACTAAAAAAACAAATATATTATAAAAAAAATATAGATGAGCGATATTTTAAAATTAAAATTAGTATCATTTATTATAAATAACCATGTATATAAGGTAAAATTTACTATTTTTTTATATAAAATGATATTTTTATATTCATTTGATGAAAAAATTGTGTTTTTTAGTAAAAAATTGTACATTTTAATGAAAAAAATGAACTTTTTAATGAA